>Ga0137409_10000145_pt1 | contig 68338 bp, 76 predicted proteins | sample CZODoug1_16funga_FD_122059 | JGI IMG/M metagenome (GOLD analysis project Ga0137409, IMG submission 122059) | Vadose zone soil fungal communities from Angelo Coast Range Reserve, California, USA - CZODoug1_16fungal (Hybrid Assembly) | ecosystem: Environmental > Terrestrial > Soil > Vadose zone... | reverse complement strand
TCGGGGGCCCGGGATTTGAACCCGGGGCCTCACGGTCCCGAACCGTGCGCGCTGCCAAACTGCGCCAGCCCCCGACTTGGGTTGATTCTATCGGGCGCAGTGTCGAGCCACCGATTGGAGAGTGTGGAGGTCCGGTGGCGGGCCGGACCTCCGTCTGGGGGTTGGTTGCTTACCTGTGCTCGAAAGCGAAGGCGCCGGTGGACGGGAAACCGCACGCCGTTTTCAACGAGGTCCATAGAGACTTCAGCGCCGCATAGTCCTTGCGCGCAACTGCGTCTTTCACTGCTTGTTTGGCCGCCAGGCACGCCGCGGTTGGAGCTGGAACGGCCGGCCTGGCGACGGGCTTGACGGCTTGACCTGCGCACGCGTCGCGCGCAGCGACCCACAGGGCCTTTATCGCCGCCCTCTCGGTCTTGTCCTCAGCAACGTCCGCAGCCGAGTTCGCGCCGTTCAGCGCCGCATCCGCCTTCTCCGCCGCGTCTTCGGCTCGGTCGTCGGCAACTGCGGTCTTGATCTTGCCTATGGCGGCTGTGCACGCCGGTGACAGTGTCGCGATGGCCGGCGTGGCGTTCTTGACGCTCAGCACCGACCCTCTCCAGATCTCCCACCGGTGCGATCCCTCAGCGAAGACCGTCATCGGGGCCAGTGCGAAAGCCGCGACCGCACAAAGTGCGACCGAACCGGTCCCCACAGCCATGAGCTTGCGAATCGAAATCATTCGTAGCCTCCTCAAGTGGCCCATCGGTCGGGGCCTTCGGATGGTACTAACGCTCCTAACGCTGGAAATCGGAAGCGCAGTCGCCACCACGACCGAACCGATGTTCTACGCCCCCTCGATATCCACCGTCGTGTCGGCCATCATGAGCGTGGCGGTCGCATCGGCGATTCGCGAACCGTCATCCCGGTTTTCCACCACGGCCGAGGCGTAGACGAGCGTCCTCCGGACGTTCTCCACCCTTCCCACGATGCGAACGGCCTCGCCGAGCTTCAGCGGCCGGCGATAGCTCACCTGCAGCCGCCCCGTCACCCCAGGATGGCCTGCATGCCATGCCGCCCAGCCCACGGCTTCGTCGAGCATCAGCGCGACGATGCCGCCGTGCGCCATCCCGGCCCAGCTCTGAAATCGATCCGGCACCTCGAACACCGCGACCGAGCCGTCCGGCCCGGGCTCGAAAGTCAAGCGCAACCCGTCGACGTTGAGCGGGCCGCACCCGAAGCAGTGACCGTCGAAGCTGACCTCCATTGCGGGCACTCTAGACTGAACCGCGCAAGGAGGTTTTGCGAATGGCAGTGACGCTCGACTACCTCATCGTTGAGGACGCGCCCCCCGCCTCGATCATCACCCTCAACCGGCCTCAGCAGCTCAATGCTCTCTCCACCGGGTTGATGACGGAGCTGACGTCAGAGCTCGAGCGCCAGGCCGCGCGCCCCGAGGTGCGTGCGATCGTGCTCAAGGGCGCGGGTCGCGCATTCTCGGCGGGTCACGACCTCAAAGAGATGCAGGACCGCTCGCTGGACGAGGAGCGCGACATCTTTGCGGTTTGCAACAAGCTCATGGCGACGATCCAGTCGGTGCCGGTGCCGGTGATCGCCGCACCACACGGAATCGCGACTGCCGCAGGCTGCCAGCTGGTCGCCACGTGTGACCTCGCGATCGCCAGCGACGACTGCCGCTTTGCCACCTCCGGCGTACGCTACGGGCTCTTCTGCTCAACTCCGGGAGTCGCGGTGGCGCGGAACGTGAGCCGCAAACACGCGCTGGAGATGCTCCTGACGGGGCGCTTCGTCGACGCCGCGACGGCCGAGGCCTGGGGCTTGATCAACCGCGCGGCGCCACTCGAGTCACTCGACGCGGAGGTGATGGCACTTGTCAATCAGCTCGCGCAGCTCAGCCGTTACGCGCTGCGCATCGGCAAGGAAGGTTTCTACCAGCAGGTCGAGGCGCCACAAGAAGATGCGTATCGGATGATGGCCGAAGCGATCTCGTGCAACGCGGTGGCGCCCGACGGGCAGGAGGGCATCGCGGCCTTCGTCGAAAAGCGCCAGCCGGTCTGGCGGGATTAGAGGGGGATCTTCTTTCTCGTCCTTCTCCCCGTCCCTCTCCCGCTACCGCGGGAGAGGGGGGAGCTCAGCCCCGGCAGTTCCACCGGCCTGTGATGTGCAGCGCCGCGACCTTGCCCGAGGTCGCATTGGTCAACGTCGCATCGATCGTCCCCATCTGCTGGTTGCGATCGATCGTGAAGGTGACCTTGTCGCCGTCTCGGCTGCTCCAGACTTTCGACGTGTCCTGACTGTGCATCTCAATTTTGACCGAGCTGTTCACGTAGGTGCCCGGTCCGCTGAAGTTGTCGATCAGGAAAACGACCCCCCAGATTTCGCCGCTGGAGTCAACCGGCCCGTAAAAGCCGTCTGACCACAATTCTCCAATGTGGGTCTTTGAGCCGGTGCACTCACTCTTCACACCGCCGGTGTCCGGCACGATGCCCGACATCTGGCCGGTCACCTCGCCCGCGAACGCGAGGCTCTGCGACCAGTTCCCCTGAGCGATCACAGGCGACGGCGACGCGACCTGTTTCACGTTCGTCTGTTCGCAGGCGGTGGCTAGGACGATGAGGGCGACGATGCCCGCGACCCGGAGCATGTGGTCGAATGTTAGCCGTGACGCCGCTGCACGGGTCCGGCTCGGAACAAATCACCCGGGCCATGCAGGCTCTCGAGGCTGCGTTTTTGATCGGCGTTGAAGGCGTGACAGAGACCTGGCTTATTCGCCACGCGGACTGCTACCAGGACATCACCGACACCGCTGATCCGCCGCTAAGCGCGCTCGGCCGCGAACAGGCTGCGCATCTCGCCGAGCGCGTGCGGCACGCGCGACCGGCTGCGATCTACTCGAGCCCTTATCGGCGGGCGATCGAGACTGCGCGCGCCATCAGCGACGACTTTGGCGTCGACGACCGGCTCGTCGAAATGGACCTCGTGGTCAATGAGGACGGCTCGCTAGACCTGCGCGAACCTCCTACCGACGTGGTCGAAAGGATGCGCGCGGCGATCGACGAAATTGGAGCACGGCATCCCGGCCGGCGCGTGGTCGTCGTCAGTCACGGCGCGGCGATCATCGCGTACTTGACCGACGTCCTCCAGCTCGAGCCCGGCCGGCTGCGCATGCTCCCGTACTACACGAGCATCAGCGTCGTCAGGGCGCTCGGCGACCGGCGCATGGTCGGCGCGCTAGGTGACGTGGCCCACCTCGAGTGAGCGAAAGGATCCGGGAGGACCTCGAGGAGCAATTTCACAACAACCTCGGCCGGCCTGAGCTAACGGTCACCGCGGTCGATCCGATCCCGGAAGGTCATTCGGGCTTCACCTATTTCGTCACCGTCGAAGGGGATGAGGGGCCTGCGCGCTACGTGCTGCGCCTTCCTCCCCCGGGGGCGCGCATCGCCGGACCGGCCGATGTCGTCAGGCAGGGCAGGATCATGGCCGCCCTGCATGCCGCGGGCCTCCCCACCCCGGCGATCCCGGCCATGAGCTCGGACCCCGTGATAGACGGACGGCCCTTCATCCTCATGGAGGCCGTCGACGGAACGCGAATCGAGAAAACCGCGAAAGAGCACAAAGCGCTCGACATCGTTTCGTCAGCCGTCGCGGTCCTCAAACGCCTTCAAACACTTCCGCTTGATCAGACCGGGATCGGCGACGAGGAATCGGTGGGCTTGCAGGCGGAGATGATGCGCTGGGCGATGCTCATGCAACGGGCGCCGGAGGAGCTCACGACGCGAGCCGGTGAGCTGGGCGGCCTGCTGGCTGTCCAGCTGCCCGTCGAGCGCGCGCCGACTCTTGTTCACGGCGACTTCCACTACGGGAACATGCTGTTCGGAGGTTCTGAAGTCATCGCGGTCCTGGACTGGGAGATCGCCCAGCTCGGACAGCCGCTCCTCGACCTCGGCTGCCTCTTCATCGCCGCGATCCGCCGCCAGTACCAGCACGCCGGCAGCGCGATGGGGGCGATCGACGTGTCGGTGGAGGATCTGTATCGGCTCTATGGCGTCGATCCTGATGAGATGCGCTGGTACGCGGCGATGAGCCTGTACAAGTACTCGTCCATCCTCGGCTACAACCTCATGCTCCACCGCCGCGGCAAGCGGCCGGATCCCATGTACGAAGGCGAGGCGATGACGGCTACCATCGTCGGCATGATCGACGAGGGCATCCAGCTCCTCGATCGAGGGGTTTAGGAGAGTGGCATGACCTGGGATTTCTCGACCGAGCCGGAATTCGAAGCCAAGCTCGACTGGATGCGCAAATTCGTGCGCGAAGAGGTCTATCCGCTGGAGGTTCTCGAGACGGACGAAGCGGGGTTCGGGCACGCCATCCGGCCGCTCCAGCAGGAGGTCAAGAGGCAGAAGCTCTGGGCCACGCATCTTCCGCCGGAGCTCGGCGGCCAGGGCTACGGCCAGGTCAAGCTCGGCCTCATGCACGAGATAGAGGGCGCTTCGGTCTGGGCGCCGATCGTGTTCGGCAACCAGGCGCCCGACTCGGGCAACTCGGAGGTCCTCGCACACTTCGGGACCGAGGCCCAGAAGAAGAAGTGGCTCTATCCCCTGCTCGAAGGCAAGCTCCGCTCGGCGTTCTCGATGACCGAGCCCGACAACGCCGGGTCAGACCCGACCCTGCTCTCCACCACCGCCGTCCTCAAAGGCGACGAGTGGGTGATCAATGGCCACAAGTGGTTCACGTCGAACGGCATGATCGCCGACTTCCTGATCGCGATGGTCGTGACCGACCCCGACGCGGGCCCGTACGAGCGCGCGTCGATGATCATCGTTCCCGGCGATGCGCCCGGACTGAAGAAGGTGCGCAACATCCCCACCATGGCCGGCGAGCACGAACGCTTTGGCTACGGTCACGCCGAGGTCCTCTACGAAAACGTGCACGTGCCCAAGGACAACCTCATCGGCAAGCGAGGCCAGGGTTTTCTGATCGCGCAGGCGCGGCTGGGCCCGGGGCGAATCCACCACTGCATGCGGTGGCTCGGCCAGGCACGCCGTGCGTTCGACATGCTGTGCGAGCGGTCGCTGCAGCGCGAGGCGTTCGGCAAGAAGCTGGCCGGCCACGAAACGGTCCAGAACTGGATCGCCGACTCGGCCGCCGAGATGGCGGCGGCGCGTCTCATGACGCTCCACGCCGCGTGGGTCATCGACACGCAGGGCGCGGCCGCCGCGCGCAAAGAGATCTCGCTCATCAAGTTCTTCGGCGCGAAGGTGCTGCACGACGTGATCGACCGCGCCATCCAGATCCACGGCTCGCTCGGGTATTCGTCCGACCTGCCGCTGGAGGAGATGTACCGCCACGCCCGCGCGGCGCGGATGTACGACGGCCCCGACGAGGTGCACCGCGTCTCGGTCGCGCGTCAGATCCTGGCGGGCTACCAGGCGCCTGAAGGCATCTGGCCGAGGGAGCACGTCCCGACCCGGCGTGCAGCCGCGCAGCGCAAGTTCGCCGCGCTGCTGGAAGCCGCCGTCACCGATGCCTGAGGGACCGCGCCCTCGCGAGCTACCGGACTACGCCGTCCGGAATCGGGCCGCATGGACGATAGCCAACGCCAACTACACGGCCGACCATGCGCGCGAGTCGTGGTCGAAGGATCGAATCAACTGGGGCGTCTGGAAAGTGCCCGAGGACGAGATCCAGGTGCTTCCGGACCTGCACGGCCTCGACGTCATCGAGCTCGGATGCGGCACGGCGTACTTCGGCGCGTGGCTCAAGAAACACGGCGCCCGTCGCGTCGTCGGTGTGGACATCACGCCGGCGCAGCTGGCCACCGCCCGCGAGATGGACGCCGAGTTCGGGCTTGGGCTCGAGTTCATCGAGGCCAATGCCGAGGATGTGCCTCTGCCCGATGCCTCGTTCGACCTCGCTTTTTCGGAATACGGGGCCTCGATCTGGTGCGACCCTTACAAGTGGATCCCAGAAGCGGCGCGCCTGCTCCGCCCGGGCGGCGAGGTGGTGTTCATGCGCAACAGCACCCTCCAGATGCTGTGCTCACCCGCTGAGGGCTTGATCCAGGAACGCCTCATCCGGCCGCAAAAGGGCATGCACCGCTTCGACTGGACCGATGAAGGCGAAGGCGAGTCCACTGAATTCCACATATCGGGGTCTGAACTGTTCCGGCTGTTGAACAAGACCGGTTTCGACGTCGTCGATTTTCGGGAGCTCTTCGCGCCAGATGACGCCGTGGACCATCCTTATTACAAGTGGGTGCCCGCTGAGTGGGCGAAGCGCTGGCCGGCCGAGGAGATCTGGCGGGCGCGAAAGCGCTAGCGCTCAGCCCAGGGAGATCGGCGCTGTCGTCAGCAGGACCCAGACCGTGACCAGCGTCACGGCCACCGCACCCCCGTAGAAGATCACCTGCGCGGGCACGCTCTTGGCCGCGTGCAGTCCGAAGTCGACGAGCAGGTATCGCAGGCGGTGGGCGAAGTGGAAAAACGACAGGGCGATCAACGCGAGCACGTACAGCTTCACGAGCGGGTTGCCCAGCACGCTGACCCACGTGTCGAAGTGCTGGTCAACCACGGGCACGATTTGGAGGGGCCCAAGAACGCCCTGGACCAGGATGTGAACGGGCAGCACGAGCGCGGCCAGGCCCCCGCCGTTGGCGAACATGAACCACCAGAACAAATGGGCGTACGCGGGTTTCTTCCTGGTCTCCGTGCTCATCTGGCGAACCCGATCAGCACAGCCCCGATGACGACCGAGGCCAGCGCCCAGAGCCCGAACATCGTGAAGACGATCGCCCTCGGCGGCACCGGCCTATCTAGCACTTTCACGTGGATGATCACGCCCGCCAGCTTGAGAAACGTGTAGCTGTGATATGTCGCGAACGCAAGGCACACGACGCTGAAGACCACGAAAGCGGTCGACCGCGGAGGCTGGAAACCGGACGGTCCGGCGCCGGCGCTCTTGATGTCGAACAAGAGCCACAGCAGCCACAGCGCCATGGGCAGCGCGGTGAACTCGCGCACCACGTACAGGAAGTAGTGGCGCTTGCGCAGCCACCAGCCGGACGGCATGGTCCACATGTACCTGCGGGGAGCGGCAGGCGGGGATGCCTGCGCCGGCGTCCGCACCTAGTGATGCGTCCGGGAGAACGCTGGCCAATGCATCGGCCTAGTCGGCCGGGCTTCGCTGATGCCGGCGTCGTCTCCTGCGCGCGCTCGGTCACGCATCCACGAGATGCGCTCCCTCACGTGCTCGTCGTCTCCTTGGCACCGGCCGCCGAGGCCGCGCCTTGTCCAGCTGACTCCCGGCCGCATCACTATTCGCGGTTACCGTACGGGAGCGTGAAGCGCAGAGTGGTGTCGAGCTTGGACTGCTGGATCGCCTTGGCCGGGTCGACGCCCTTCGGGCAGACCACCGAGCACTCACCGACAAAGCTGCATTCCCATATGCCTTCGGCCTCGGCGATCACGGGCAGGCGCTCCTTGAGCCCCTGGTCGCGCGAGTCGAGGTTGTAGCGGCGCGCAAGCGCGATGGCCGCCGGACCCAGGAACTTGTCGTTGAGGCCGTAAACCGGGCAGGCCGAGTAACAGAGCATGCAGTTGATGCACTCGCTGAACTGCCGGAACTCTGTGACCTGGGCGGGCGATTGGCGGTGTGGCCCGGCCCCTAGCGGGATCTCCTGCTTGCGGATGATCCAGGGCTTGATGGACTTCAGCTTGTGCATGAAGTCGTCCATGTCGATGACCAGGTCGCGGATGACCGGGAAGTTGTTCAGCGGCTCGACCACAATCTTGTGCGGCCAGTAGTCGCGCAGGAATGCGTTGCAGGTCAGCTTCGGCGTCCCGTTCACCATCATTCCGCAGCTGCCGCATATGCCCATGCGGCACGACCAGCGGTAGCTCAGGCTGCCGTCGACATAGGACTTGATGTGATTGAGCGCGTCGAGGACCACCATGCTCTCGTCGGCGAACGGGATGTCATACGACTGCAAATGTGGCTTCTCGTCTTTCTCGGGATCGAACCGCGTCGCCTGGATGGTGATGCGTTTTTCAGCCAATTCTCTGTCCCCTAGTAAGTCCGTGCCTGTGGCTGGAAGTTTGTGATGCGGACATCGCGGTATTCGAGTCGCGGCTTTCCTCCGTCGCGTTTGAACGCGACCGTGTGCTTCAGGAACTTCTCGTCGTTTCGCTCCGGAAAGTCGCGACGGGAATGGGCTCCGCGAGACTCCTCGCGCGCCAGCGCCGAGATTGCGATCACCTGCGAGACCTCGAGCATGTAGTCGAGCTCGAGGATGGCGGTGAGCTCCGTGTTGAAGGTACGGCTGGAATCTTCGACCTTGAGCTGGATGAAGCGTTCCCGGAGCACGCCCAGCTCCTGGATGAGCTTCTCGAGACCTTGCTTGTCGCGGAACACCCCCGCGCCCGCATCCATCTCCCGCTGAAGGTCGTAGCGGATGTTGCCGATCCGCTCATGTCCTTCTTTCTTCTCGAGGTACTCGACCTCAACGCGCCGCGCCTCATCCCAAAGCATCGCGTCGACCGGGTTGGCCGTCACGGGCTTGGCGGAGCTTGCGTAGTGGGCCGCCGCGCGCCCGGAAGCGGCGCCGAACACCAGACATTCGGAAAGCGAGTTCGAGCCCAGGCGGTTGCCACCGTTCAGCCCGACGTTGGCACACTCGCCGGCGGCATACAGGCCGAGGATCTCGGTCGCGCCCGAGATGTCGGCGTCCACCCCACCCATCATGTAGTGCTGCACCGGCCGCACCGGGATCGGGTCTTTGACGATGTCGATGCCGACGAACTCCCGCCCGAGCTCGCGCATGAAAGGGAGCTTGCGGTCGATCACCTCTTCGCCGAGATGGCGCACATCCAGGTGCATGAACTTGCCATGCGGACCTTCGAAGCCACGGCCCGCCTCGAACTCGGTGACCATCGCCCTGGAGATGATGTCGCGCGGACCCAGCTCCATCTTGTTCGGCACGTAGCGCTTGAGGAACCTCTCGCCATCCTTGTTGGTGAGATAACCGCCTTCGCCACGCACCGCTTCGGTGATGAGGATTCCGGTGAAGGGCAGCCCTGTGGGATGGAACTGCACCATCTCCATGTCCTTCAGGCCGGCGCCCGCGCGATAGCCCAGCGCCATGCCGTCGCCGGTGCAGATGTTGCCGTTGGTCGTGAACGCGTAGACGCGTCCAAGACCGCCCGTGGCAAGGATCACCGCCTTGGCGGTGATCGCGTCAAACCGACCAGTGCGCTGGTCGAGGGCGATCACGCCGACGCATCGCGAGTCCTCGACCAGGAGCTTCGTCACGAACGCCTCGTCGTGGCGATGGATCTGGTCGTACTTGAGAGAGGTCTGGAAAACCGAGTGGAGCATGTGGAAGCCGGTCTTGTCGGCGGCGAAGCACGTGCGCCAGGTCGTCATGCCTCCGAACGGACGGGCGGAGATCTTGCCGTCGGGGTCCCGGCTCCAGGGGCAGCCCCAATGCTCCATCTGAATGATCTCGACCGGCGCCTCGCGCACGAACGCCTCGACGACGTCCTGGTCGGCGAGGTAGTCGGAGCCCTTGATGGTGTCGAACGCGTGGTTTTCGTAGGAGTCTTCTGGCCGCAGCACGGCCGCAGCCCCGCCCTCGGCGGACACGGTGTGACTGCGCATCGGGTAGACCTTGGAGACCATTCCCACCTTGGCCCTGGGATTGGCCTCGACTGCGGCTATCGCTGCCCTGATGCCGGCGAGCCCTCCGCCAACCACCAGGACGTCGTAGCTCTCGAACTCCACTTGCCTGTCAATGTTATTCGGAGCCGAGAATTGACCGTTGTGGCCTCAGCTTTCTGGGCGCGGCCGACTGAGCGATACCCGGGGCAGCTGCCCGATCGTGCCGACGTGCTCGTCATCGGCGGAGGGATCGCGGGCACAAGCCTCCTCCACCACCTGGCCAGGCGCCGTATCAGCGCCGTCCTGGTCGAGAGCCAGCATCTCGCGTTTGGCGCGAGCGGGCGCAACGCGGGATTCCTGCTCGCGGGCGTCGCCGACTGCTATTCCGAGGCCGTGCGCATCTTCGGGCGCGAGAAGGCGCGCGAGGTCTGGCATATCACCAACGAGAACCACGACCGGATGCTCGAGGCCGCCGATCGTGATGACGTGGGGCATCGGCGGCTGGGCAGCGCAACGCTTGCTTCGGGTGACGAAGAAAGAGCCAGGCTCGAGGAATCCTCGCAGCTGCTTCGCGACGACGGGTTCGATTCAAGCTGGGACGGGCAGAGGCTGGTCAACCCGCGCGATGGCGAGATCAACCCGGCCGCCATGGTGGGCGCGCTGGCGAGGCGCGCGAAGTCGGGCGCAATCAGAGAAGGTGTTGAGGTGACGTCCGTGGTCCCCGGAAGAGTCGAGGTCAGTGTTCGAGCAGGCGACAGGGAGTGCCGGGCCGGGGTCGTCATCCTCGCCACCAACGCTTACACGTCGAAGCTTCTGCCGCAGGTGACGGTCCAGCCGACCCGCGCTCAGATGGTCGCCTCCGCGCCGATTTACCGCACGCTTTCCGCCATGCCGACCTACTCCCATTTCGGCTATCGCTACTGGCGTCAGCTGCCCACGGGCGAGATGCTGATAGGCGGATGGCGCGACACGTCTATGGAGACAGAGATCGGCTGGGACGACCAGCCCTCACCAGGGATCCAGGAGCACCTCGATCGCAAGCTGGAGTCGATGTCAAAGGGTGCTGAGGTGACCCACCGGTGGGCTGGGCTCATGGGGTTCACCGAGACCGGGCTGCCGCTGGCCGGCCCCGTCGATGAGATGCGGAACGTCTATCTGTGCGCCGGCTTTAACGGCCACGGGATGGGCTTCGCGTTCATGACCGCAAAGAAGGTCGTGGACTCTCTCTAAAGCGGGTCCCCTCTAGTCGGGGAGGGCGCGGCCCAGGAACTCAATCCAATTGCCGCCCATGACGCCTTCGACCTGGGCTCGGTTGAAGTGACGTCGGAGTCGGGTCTCGAGCTCGCGAAAACCGGCCAGCGACTTCATCGGCGCGTCGCGCGCGTCGAAGCCGCCGTCGAGGTCCGTGCCAAGGCCCACGTGCTCGGGACCTCCGGCGGCTTTCGCCAGGTGGAGCGTGTGGCGGACCACATCATCGAGGGTCGCCGGACCCGAGCGCCTCAGATGCCGCGCATAGAAGCTGAGGCCCAGCATGCCGTCCCGGCTCGCCACCTCCTTCGCCGTCGCGTCGGTGATCTGCCGGTCGCCGGGCACGAGCGCGCGGGCGTTGCTGTGTGAGGCCATGATCGGCCCGCGCCACAAGGCGAAAGCATCCTGGACCGACTGTTCGGCCATGTGGCTGAGGTCGAGGATCACGCGCTTGCGCCGCATGGCCTTGAGCAGCTGCGCTCCCAGCCTGGTTAGGCCGCCGGGCGCACCGGTCCCGCCGCTGTATCGCGTCGCACCCCAGGCAGGACCGATGATGCGCACGCCCATGCCGGTCCAGGCCCCGAGCTGGGACGGATCCTCGATCGGGTCGGCGCCTTCCATCAGCAGGACGGCGGCCAGGCGCCCTCTTTTCCAACCGCGGACATATGCGCGAAGCTCGGCCTTGTCGCCGATCAGCTGCAGGCCGCAGCTTCGGTAGTAGTTGACCTCGGCCATGGCCATGACGTTCGCCTCGTGCGGGTTCTCGTACACAAAGCGCGTCCGCATCGATCGTCCCGCTCGCGCCGGGGCCGCGTAGAGGGTCGCGAACACGAGGCCGACGCCGGCCCCGACCAGGGACGAGCGGCTGACCAGGTAGTTGGGCGCCGGCGGCGCCAAGAACCCACGCCCGGCGGAGACCGCGTTCCAGGCGATGTCCAGGTGGGCGTCGACGATCAAAGCGTCGGTGAGGGTACTTGACTGCAAATCCTGAATTCGGGAATAATGTAGTAATTCACTATGTATAAGGACACTATGAAGCCCATCGAAAGCGACGTTCAGGCCGTGCACGAGCTTGCTCGCGACGAATCAGGCCGCCTCTACAGCGTCCGCATGCGCCAGCTGTTCGACCCGATGAAGGTCGACATGAGTGTGATCGAGGCCATGGCCGCCCTCCGGATCGCGGGGCGCGCCCTGCACCACATGCAGGAACGGTGGGCCGAGAAGCATGGGTTGAGCGAAGGCCGGCTCGGTGTCCTGTTCCGCCTCTACCGATGCGGGCCGACCCCGCTGGGCGATCTCGCCACGGACCTGGACTCCACACCGCGGAACATCACGGGCCTCGTCGACCACCTCGAGCGCGACGGCCTTGTGGAACGCGTGCCTGACCCTGAGGACCGCCGGTCGGTCCGGGCTCGGCTGACGGAATCAGGCCGCAGCCGGATCGAGTCGATCTGGCAGGAGGGGCTCCAGCACCAGCACGAGATCGCCGGAGGCATGAACAAGGAAGACCTGGCGCAGCTTCGACACCTGTGCCTGCAGCTGGTGGACAACGCCAGGAAGGAGCTGGGGAAATGAGCCAGGTGATGAGCCAACCGATGACACACGGACTGTCACGCAACCGCACGATCCTCGCCACCGCGGGGACGATGCTGGCCCTGCTCCTGGCCGCCCTCGACCAGACGATCGTCGGCACGGCCATCCCGCGCATCGTCGCGGACCTCAATGGGCTCGACCGCCTCGCGTGGGTGACGACCGCCTACCTCGTCACCTCGACGACCATGACGCCGATCGCCGGCAAGCTCGGCGACCTGTTCGGCAGGAAGCCCTTCCTGCTCGCCGGGATGATCGGCTTCGTCGTCGCGTCCGCGTTCTGCGGTCTCGCCCAGGACATGACACAGCTGATCGTCTTCCGCGGCATCCAGGGCATCTTCGGTGGCGTCCTGTTTGCGACGGTCTTCTCCGTCATCGGCGACCTCTTCGCGCCGGCCCAGAGGGCTCGCGCGCAGGGATTGTTCGGTGGTGTGTTCGGCCTGGCCTCGATCGTCGGTCCGACGGCCGGCGGATTCATCACCGACAACTGGAACTGGCGCTGGGTGTTCGAGGTGAACATCCCCGTCGGAATCGTGGCGGTGGCCGTGGTCATCGCAGGCCTCCCCTACGTCAAGTCCAAGGCCTCGTGGCGCGACATCGACTTCTGGGGCGCCTTCACGCTGGCCGCCGGCGTGGTGCCGCTGCTGATCGCCCTCACGATCACCCGTGACCACGCCTGGACCTCGCCTGAGGTCATGGGCCTGCTGGCGCTCGCCGCAGTGATGCTGGTCGCGTTCGTGTTCATCGAGAGGCGCGTCGAGCACCCGATCGTGCCGCTCCACCTGTTCAAGAACCCCGTCTTCTCGATCAGCATGCTGGTGGGGTTCCTGACCGCCTTCGGCATGTTCGGCTCGATCCTGTTCACGCCACTGGTGTTCCAGGGCGTGCTCGGCATCAGCGCCACGAACTCCGGCGCGCTGATCACCCCGATGATGTTCGGGCTGATCGGCGCGAGCACCCTGACGGGTTTCCTGATGCGCCGCATCAAGTACTACCGGTTCCTGGGGACCATCGGCGTCGCCGTGATGATCTTCGGCATGTGGATGCTTTCACAGGTCGTCCCGGGCACTCCCGAATGGCGAGTGGTCGTCGATCTGGTCGTGGTCGGCCTCGGTATCGGGACGACGTTCCCGCTGTACCTGACCGCGGTCCAGACCGCGCTTCCCCGCCGATACCTGGGCGTCGCCTCGAGCCAGATCCAGTTCTGGCGCAACCTGGGCGGCACCGTGGGCAGCGCCATCCTCGGCGCAGTCCTGGCCAACCGGCTGCCCGACTACCTGAAGACGCGGGTTACCGACCTCCACCTGCCGCCGCAGGTGCTCGCGAGCCTGCCCAAGGGCGGCAGTGCGAACTCGATCCTGGACCCGACCCTGCTTGCCAAGCTGCCGGCCAGCTTCGTCAGCGCCATCCGCTGGGCCCTGTCCGACAGCCTCCACGATATCTACCTGTTCGCCGGCGCGATCCTCGTGCTGGCGCTGATCTCGACGGTCTTCATGAAAGAGGTGCCTCTGACCGGAGACCAGGCGGAGAACGGCTTCGACGAGAAGCCGGCCGTCGTTGAGGAGGAGCAACGGGCCGAGGCGAAGGTCCCCGCCTAGCTTCGAAAGGCCCTTCTCCAAATTCGGCGCAAGAGAGCTAGAATCCCCAGCGCAACGCTGGAGGGGTAGACCGGTCGTCTGCGTCCGGGCCTCTGAGCGAGATTTCTAGGGAGGCCAGGACGGTGAGTTTCGTGGATCGGACCTTAACGTGTCGCGACTGCGGGCGTGAATTTCTGTTTACAGCAGGGGAGCAGGAGTTCTATCAATCACGCGGGCTCCAGAACGAGCCTCGGCGCTGCCCGGAATGCCGGGCGGCCCGCAGGACGTCAGAGGGCAACGGTCGGTCGAGGGTCATGCACGACGTGATCTGCTCGAACTGCGGAAAGCAGACCCAGGTGCCGTTCGTGCCGACGGGCGCGAGGCCGGTGTACTGCCTGGACTGCTTCCAGACGGTCGGCCGCCGCTAAGCAACCAGCCGCCACAGCAAAGAGGGAACCGGGACCACGGTTCCCTCTTTTCATTTCAGGACGAAATGATCACCGCCATCTGCTGGAAGGTCGCGTAAGCCGCCTCGAACTGCGCCTTCGAGTGCCAGTGCTGACCAAACCACGGGTCGTTGATGAGGACCGCGTCTGCCTTCACGCCGATCACGGTGACCGCATGCTCCGTGAGCGTGTACCAGACAGTTGACCCGTCGTACGCGGTGTACTGGCTGAGCTTCACGGTGCGATAGGTGTTGCTGATCCAGGCCACCACCGGGTGCCCGTCCAGCACAGCGTCGTAAACCTCGGATGCGGGGACCGGCGCGCCATACAGTCCTGAGCCGGCGTCGATCACGTTTGCTCCGGCCTGAATTGCGGCGAATGCCACCGGCTCGTCGTACACCCCGTAACCGGTGTAGCGCTGGAGGTTGCCGTTGGGGTCGCCGACGAATCCCTGTGCCGGGTTGCCCCACGTGACGAGGTGGCGCTGCGAATCGAACCTCGCGGGACGAGGATCGCGTGTCATGTAGCCGATCAGCGTCATCTCGTCGACGTTGATGCCTTCGTACGAGAGCGCCATCTTGAGGGCAGCCGCCTCACAGCTCAGGTTGTGCTCCTGGTAGTGAATGTTGATGTCGAGCACTCGCTCGGTCGGCCGAGGCGAAGGCTCGGGCGAGGGTGAAGACGAGGCGACGGCCGGTGTCGGGCTCGTGACTCCCGCTATGGCGGCGGGCCGCGCTCCGCATGCCGCGAGCGTCAGGGCCAGCAGAACGATCGAGACTCGATAGGCCATCATCCCACCCAGTTCTAACGCCACGGGATTCCGATGCGCTACGCGATGGCGATCGGTCGGACGGGCGAACCGGTGGCGCCACGCATCTTGAGCGGCAGGCAGATGAAGGCGAACTCGTACACCTTCGCCGACGCCAGCTCCTCCAGGTTCAGGTTCTCGATGATCGGGATTCCGGCGCGCACGAGCAGGAGGACATGCCCGGGCAGCGTGACGCCAAGCTCTGGATCGGTGGGCCCGATCACATCCCACGCCATGTTGTCGGCGCCGACCGCCCTCACCTTCCTGTCGATCACCCAGCGTGAGCCGGCGGCGCTCACGCCCGCCCCCTTGAGGTAGGCCTCGGGCTCGGACCAGAGCCCGCCGTAACCGGTGCGCACAAGCACCACGTCGCCCTCTCGCACCTCGACGCCGCCATCCTTGGCCGCCTTGTCGAGCTCGTCCGGCGTGATCGAATGGTCGGGCGCAAGGCGCTTGGATCCGGCCACGTCCAGCAGGACGCCGCGGGCCACCAGCGGCGCCATGGTGTCCACGCCAAGGACGCGAAACCCCACGGACGTCTGCACGCCGCTGTCCACGTGCACGCCGCCGTGCAGCGTCAGGTTCTCCGCCTGATGAGCCAGGGCGTCGATGTGCGTCCCCGAGTGCTCGGGCATGACGACGATGCCCGACGCGCCGGTGCGCGCCTCGGGCGCGCCGCGCGCGTGGTGGCGGTGGAGGAAGTAGTTGAAGCCGGGCTGGTGGGCCGGGTGCGACGGCGCGCCGGCATAGCGGAGCTGTTCGAGGTCGAAGACGCGCGCGGACCCTAACGATGCGAGTAGATCGAGCACTACTCGCGGTAGCGGTAGACGATGCGCCCGCGCGATAGGTCGTACGGCGAGAGCTCAACGCGGATGCGGTCACCCGGCGTGATGCGGATGAAGTAGCGCCGCATGCGGCCAGCCGCGTACGCGATGAGCTTGTGCCCGTTCTCGAGCTCGACCTCGAACATCGCGTTCGGCAGGGCCTGCGCGACGACGGCGTCCATCACGACCGCCGCCTCTTTCTGGTCGCCATCGTCACGTTCGGTCTTGCGCGCCTTCTCCGGGCGGCGCGGACCTCTGCGCTGGCTCTTGAACTTTCCCAAGACTTGTGAAGTCTAAAGGCGCGGGCTGACGGCCGCGAGGCGGGCCTCAATCGACGAGGCCAGCTCCGCTGAAAGCCGGTCGACCGCAACGAGGCGCTGGATGGTCTCCAACCAGCGGCGATCTTTGCGCACCGCCTCCGCGATCAATTTACAGCCACCATCGAGGTCGCCCCCCTGGGCGAAAGTGAGCCCCGCCCAGAAGCGCAGCTCGATCATCTCGGGCGCAATTTCGATCGCCTCGCGAAGCTTGGCGACGGCAGCCGCCGGGTCGCCGGACTTCTCCAGGTGGTCCGCATCGCCTGCGGTCATGTACGCGCGTTTGATGCGCAGCAGACGCCGGAGCTCAACCAGCGGCTCGGCTGCGTCTTCTACGCGCAGGTCGATGATCCGGTCTTCCCACGGACGGCCGGTCCCGGTGCCGGCCACGACCAGCATCGCCGCCGACTGCTTGCCTCGGATGTCCCCACCCTCGGCCTCCGCGGCGTCGAGCGCGGCCATCATGCGCTCCGCGAGCGGTGCATCGGTCGTCGTGTACGCGTGCGCCATAGCCGCCCATACGGTGTCCTTTTCCATGAGGTTGGCCTGGCAGCTGAATCCGTCGCCTGTCACGTGGCCGGCGGCGGGAATGCACTTGCTGCCGGTGTGCGCAGCCACGCCTCCAGTCGCGTCGACGATGGCGCACTGCCGGACCTCGGCCTGTGGATCGCCTGCGGTCAGCGCCTTGAGCGCCTGCTCGGCGGTGTATCCGGCTTGCATGAGCTCGAGTCCGAGCGGGCCGTAGCTGATCTTGACCATCGACTGCGTCGCCACCGCGCCTACCCCGGCGAGCGCCCATGGCACGGCGGGGCTCACCTGGAAATAGTGCGATTGCACGGCGACCCCGAACTCGCCCGTCCTCTTGTCGCGCGCAACGATCGAGTAAGTCACGTCGCTTTATCGTAGATGGCGATGGCGTACTACCGGAGGCCCGACTGGTTCACCAAGAACGTCTTCAACCGCGCCGTCCAGGTGATGACCCGCGCCGGAATCAGCGTGTGGGGATCACGCATCCTTCGGGTCCGCGGCCGCAAGTCGGGCGAGTGGCACAGCCATCCGGTCAACCTGCTGACCTACGAGGGCAAGCAGTACCTGGTCGCTCCGCGGGGCCTGACGCAGTGGGTCCGCAACATTCGCGTCGCGGGTGGCGGCGAGCTGGTCCTTGGCGCCAAGGCGCAGCCCTTCAAGGCGATCGAGATCTCAGACGAGGAGAAGATCCCGATCCTGCGCGCTTACCTGAAGCGATGGAAGGTCGAGGTGGGCATCTTTTTCCAGGGTGTCAGCGACAACTCACCCGAAGCAGAGCTGAAACGCATCGCCCCCGACCACCCGGTCTTCAAGGTCGAGCCGGCTCAATCCTCGTAGGGAAGGTCGCGCGGCTTGGACGCGCGCCAGCGTTCGATCCACGAGCCCTGGATGTCGGGCTGTCGCGGCTCGGCCGCGAGTTTGCGCACCGCCTTCTCGATCCGGGCCGTGAACTCGCGCGAACCCTCCTTGGGCTCAGGCGACATCGGTTTGCCGATGCGGACTCGAACCGGCCCGGGGAGCGGCACCTTCTGGCCTCTCGGCATGACCTGGTAAGCGCCCCGGATGTGCATGGGTACGACCGGCGTCCCGGTCTCGTTGGCGAGATGCCCCACCCCCGCCTTGAACTCCTGGATGCGGCCGTCGGGCGACCGGCTGCCCTCCGGGAAGAGGACCAGATTCCAGCCCGACTTCAGGAGCTGGCTCGAGCTGTGCAGCTGCGCCTGCGCGCCACCCGTCCGCGAGAACGGAAAGGTATTGAGAAAGAGGCTCACGATGTTGCCGAGCAGGGGGCGCTTGAACCAGTAGTCGGCGGCTGCGGCCACCACCGTGCGTTCGCGTGCGCGGTCGGTGAGCGCATGGAGGATCAACGAAGTGTCGGCGTGACTGGAGTGGTTGGCGGCGAAGATCACCGGCCGCTCGAGCTCGCGCACCCATTCGCGGCCCTCCACTTTGGGGTGAGCCATGACCTCGGTGAAAGGCAGCAGCAGCCCGCGCTGGATCAAGTAGCGGATCGAGCGCACCGGCTCCTGGCGCGCCCAGCCCAGGTCGCTCGCGGGCGGCGGCACGACGGCTCCGCGCTCGGGCCACGTGTGTGGGCGCGGTGTGTCCCAATGCCAGGCCCGGCGCACGCGCTGCAGGTCGTCCTTGATTCGGCCAACGGTGCTGACGAAGCCGCTGAGCCCGCCCTCGCCTGAATACCAGGGCACTTCAGTGGATCCGGTCGTTCATGCGCGTGGCAGCTGAAGTGCCTTCAGAGTCGGAAACGTTGCTCGCGTACACGACCGCCTCGAAGTTCTTGTTCTGCCAGAAAACCACGAACGTCGGTATGCCACGCAGAGTGATCGTCGCGAGCACCGAGTGCTCGCCAAGCCCAGTGCTCGGGCCCTTGGTCAGCTTGCCGCCGGCGGCCGTGAATCGAGCGAAGAAATCCGCTGCAACCGGAAAGCCCTGCGAGTCCGAGCCAAAGTCCGCGACCGCGTGCGATGAGTCTTTGAACTTGATGGCCGCTGTGTAGACCAGCCGGCCGGTGGGTGGGGTGTTCGCAAGCAGCAGCGGACACTCCGGCACGGCTTCGGCGAAAAGAGAAAGCCAACCCTCGGTTGCACCCGCAGCCTGCAAATCCGACCAGCTCGCCATTCCAGTCGGCAGCATCTCAGGCTGGCCGGTCAACATGAGACCCGCCCACTTGTCACTCTGGGGGCACTTGTGCAGGGCAGGTACGTCCTGCGCCTGGAGCACGACGCTCTTCGCGGTGGTGGAATCCTCTGAGCGCTGATTGCTCGCACCTTGCCCTGGCGCGCAAGAGCACGCCAACAGCGCCAGCGCGATGAGCAGGGCCTTCACGTCTCACTCGACGTCGGCGAGCATGATCGGCGGCATTCGCATGTGGGTCACGCTCGGGTGCCGTCCGACGGTCTGCTCCGCCATCTCGAACGCGTCTTCCAGCGTTGTCGCGGCTTTGAACCCCAGACGATGAACGACCTCGCGCTCCCCGCCCACGACGATGATGTCGCCCGCGTGCTCCATCGCATGAGCGCCCCAGTACCATGCATAAAATGGGTGCACGCCGTGGTAGGCGTGTGACTTGCGGTAGAGCTGCCTGAACCAGGGGTCTTCGGCAAAGCGCAGCTCGTACTTGCTCTCGATCTCAGCTGGGTCCGTGGTGTCGGCCAGCACCTCGTCGTAGAAGTCGATGTAGCTCGGGTGCTGCACGGCGTCGAACTCGTAGCGGCAGGGATGGGTGAGGATCAGCACGCCACCCTTTCTCAGCACCGGCTTGTTGCGATAGAAGTTGAACAGGTACCCGACGCCCATGCATACGACCAGGACGGGGTTCATCGGAGAGTTGACGTTGTAGGGGCCGAGGTACGGCACGCCGATGGTGACGATGTCCGTCTGTCCCTCGACACGCACGCTGAGCTGGTTGCGTACCGCTTCCAGCGTCTTGTCGTGTACTGCATCGACCTGGCCTGCCTGCACGCTTGTCAGGCCGTACGGCGCACGCATCGCGTGGAAGATGTTCCGCTTGAAGGCCGGCGGCGCCAGGTCGGTCAGCTGCTTCATGCCGAGGAACATCGCCTGGTCCTGCGCCGTCCAGTCCGTCTCGCGCTTCTGCATGAAGTTCGCGATCGCCGGAAATGCATGGTTGTTGACCGTCGTCTCGATGTGAAAGACGCGCACGGTGTCCTCGATCAGCTGGCCCTGCCGGATGCACGAGTGATGCAGCGCGGAGTCGGGCGGGTTCATGTAGGAGCGCGAACCCAGGAGCGTCTTCACGTTGTGATGGGCGCGAATCCCGCGATACGAGGCGAGGCCCGTGGACATCGACTTGTGCCCGCCGTCCATCGGGACAAGGGTCAGGTTCACGTACACGACGAGGTCGGATTCGGCCGCCCGCCTGTGCAGAGTGACCTCTTCCCCCTGCGCCGTCTTGCCGATGTACACGTTCAGCTCCGGGTCCTCCCCGTCGTGCTGGTAAAGGCGGTCCGGCCAGAAAGTGCTGAAGATTCGCTCGCCGACGATGTGCCGGATCTCGTCCTCCGTCATACGCCGGTGCAGCCCGAGCGCCGCGATCAGGTGGATGTCCTCGACTCCAACTTCTGCCGCCATGTCGATCACCTCTTCCATCACCAGCTGACGGACGTCGGGCGCGGCCATCGGCGGCAGTGGGAGCGAGAGGTCGTCGAACGCGATGGTCAGCTTCATCCCCCTGCGCAGCAGCGACTTCAGCGGGTCATCCTCGAGCGGCTTGCCCAGTGCTCGCTTGATCGCCCTCTCGGGGTGGGCGATGGGTTCCAGCGGGTCGGGCGGGTAGACGATGCGCGAGCCCAGCGGAAGCCTCTCGAGCCGCACGCCCTCGCCGAAGTGAAAGAGCACAGGCGGGGTGTTGCGGTCGACTTCGATCACTGCTCCCGGGCGAGGCACTAGGCTTTCAATCCTCGCAGATCGAATGCGACCTTCACGGCTCCGAGCTTCCCGGCGCTCATCGCGTAAGCGATCGCGTCACGGTACTCGCCGAGGCCGAACGTCGGACCGGTCAGCGTCTCGAGGTGCAGCTCCGGCGCCGCCTCCAGGGCAAGCTGAAAGGTTCGCTTTCCCTTCTTTTTGGGCTCAGCGCCGTACGCGTACGCGCCCATCACGGTCAGCTCGCGCTGCCAGATCGGCGCCCAGTCGACCCTCTCCTCGCCGGGCATGCCGACCGCGATCACCGTTCCGCCCTCGCGCGTGAACCGGACCGCGTCGTTCAGGGCGTCAGCGCGTCCGACGCATTCGAAGGTCACGTCTGCGCCGCCGAGCAGAAGCGAACGATTCACGCCGTCAAGGCGCCTGGCGCCCGTCGCGAAACGGATGCGCTGAAACACCTCGCCCGGCGAGATGACCTGGTCCGCGCCGAGCTTCTTCGCCAGGTCGCGCTGCGTCGGATGCTTGGCGATCGCGATCAGGCGCCTCGGTGGTGTGAAGAGCTTGACCGCCGCGATCGTCAGCAGCCCGATCGTCCCCGCGCCGGACACGACGACGATGTCTTCTTTGCCCGCGCCCCCGCGCAGGGCCGCGTGCACGCAGCATGCGAACGGCTCGATGAGCACCGCGGCCTCGTCCGAAAGAGCGTCGGGCACCTTGTGCAGCTGGCTTGGGTGCGCCACCAGGACCTCGCCCCAGCCACCGCCCGTGTCGGCGCAGTACCCGGTCTGGAGGCCAACCTCGATCGGGCCTTCGGTCACGTTGTAGCAGAGCCCCGGGCGCCCTTCGCCGCAACGCGGGCACGGTGGCTCGATCCCGCGCACCTTGCAGCCGAGGGCAGGCTCGATCACTACGCGCGAGCCGTCTTCGAGCGTGCCGACGACCTCGTGGCCTGGCACGAACGGGTAGCTCGTCAACGGGTCGAGATACAGCGAAGCGTGTCCGCTGATGGCCGCCAGGTCCGAGCCGCAGATCCCGCTGAGCGTCGGCATGACGCGAACCCATTCCGGGGTTGGGAGCTCCGGCTCGTCAACGTCGCCAAGCTTCAGCATCGACAGCGCGCTGGTCGCGACATCGGGCCGGCCGCCGGCGGCCCTGACGATGGCATACGCCGGGATCGATCTGACGTACTGAAGGGCTAGCGTCTCACCGCCTCCCGGTATTCCTTGGAGCGCGGGTCTGGCATCGGCAGCCGCCAGTTGCCGGGCGCCATCCGCCAGCGCTCGATGCGCCAGCCGCGCTGCCCGGCGACCTGCGACAGCCGCGCGTCGGGGTTGACCGCAACGGGGGTGCCGACGAGCTCCAGCATGCCAAGGTCCGAAAGGGAGTCGGCGTATGCAAAGCTCTCTGCAAGGACGATGCCGTTGCGCGCGGCGTACTCCTCGAGCAGAGTTGCACGTGCCTCGCCAGCGGGCGGGGGCGCCTGCAGGTCACCGGTGAGCCGCCCATCCTTGACGAGCAGGTGGGCGCAATCGACTTCCACCTCCATGAGCTCGGCCAGCGGCTCGACCACGACGTCCAGCGCGCCGGTCAGCAGCAGCACGCGATGCCCCGCACGCTTGTGTTCGCGGATGCGCCGCATCCCTTCGGGGTAGATGCGTCGCAGCGTGACGGCGTCCAGCGCCTCTCGCCCCAAACCTTTCATCACCTCGTAGTCGAGCCCGTCGTACTCGCGATAAAAGCTGCGCTGGAACTCGGCGCGCGAACGCCGCTCGAGGTAAAGCCAGCGCGGCGCTTCGCGAAGCATCTGCGCCATGAAAGCCGGCCAGTCGTCGACCGGCTGCGCGCGCAGACGCATCCAGAGGAAATATTCGACGACGTTGGTTTCGACCAGCGTGCCGTCGACGTCGAAGACGGCGAGGACGTCGCCGCGGCCCTTGCGGCGCTCGATCGCCGCTCGCACCGAGCTCGACTCGGGCTTGGGCGTGGTGCTGCCGCTCGGCTGCTTGCCCTTGCGCGCCGCAGTCTCGGCTCTTGACATGCGAACGACGGTGGGGAAGTGGACGTCCTGGAAGTAATGCTCCCAGTCGTAAAGCGCGGCGTCGAACGGGAAAGTCTTACGCTCCGCCTCGGGCACCTTCTCCCAGATCGACATCAGGTTGCGCGTGTCGAAGATGCAGTCGACCTCCGTGTAAACCCCGTAAAGCTCGATCAGGTTGACTCCGCGATCCAGGCGCTCGCGTTCCGCATTCAGCTCGTCCGACAGCTCGGCGACGCTTGCGCCAAGCGGCAGCCGCTCGACCGCCCATTGCGCAGCCTCGACCAAGCGAAGCGCGGTCCTGGCTCGGGTCGCGAGCTCCTCGCGTGTGGGATAGGTCCAGGTTGGCGTGCCGATCGCCTGGCCGTACCGGTCGCGCAGCGGGTTCTTGCCGAAGTAACGAGCCGCGGCGTCGGCCATGCCCCTGAAGCGCAGCGGGTTGCGACTGCCGGATGCAGCGTGATACACGCGCGGCTTTGCGTCGGGCGGGGGGCTGGCGGCGACCGCCAGCACCGTGTTGACGACGAAATCCGCCGGGATGATGTCGAGCACAGAATCGGGCAGCCCCGAGAAATCGCGAAGGATGCCGCGCCCGAAAGCCAGGATCAGCGGCTCTGCCATGCGAAAGCCCTCGAGCCATCCGGGAAACGGTTCCTCGAGCGCGCTCTCGATGATCGACGGCCGCACGATCGAGAGCGGGATGTCGCCGTGAAGCTCAACCACGGCGTGTTCCGCCATCGCCTTGGTGAATGAATAGATGTCGGAAAAGCCCATCGCGCGGGCGTGCGACCTGCCGCGTTCGACGAGGCGGTCCTTGACCCATCTGTCGCGGAGACGCTCGGTCGCCCTCGCGACCGCGGGCGTGCCTGCCGGTCCCATCCGCGAGCGGGCTTCGCGCCCGAGCTTGTTCAAGATCTCCGGGCGCCGCGACTCTTCCTCCACCGGGCCCCGCAGGTTCGCGAGCACCTGCGCTTCGTTTCGCCAGTTGAGGCCTGGGTCGAGCGGAGCCTCTTCACGCACGAGACCACGCAGCATGCCGCCGACGTAAGCGGTGGAGATGTGGACGAGGTGCGGCCGCGAGCCGGTCGCCTTGAGCGCCTCCACCATGCGGGCAGCGCCCAACAGGTTGGTTTGCGCCGAGAGGTCCGCGGGATTGTCGAACTCGACCGCGGCGGCGGAGTGGATGACGATCTCGCAGGCTCGCAGCTGTTCGCGCCCGCTGTCGTTCAACCCCAGGCCATCGCGGCCGAGGTCGATCTCGACGACTCTGAGCTTCTCAGCGACCAGCCTGGCGAAAACGTCCTCACCCAGCTCTTCCTTGAGACGCTTGAACGCGGGGCTGGACAGGACCTCCTTCTCCAGGCGCTCCGACGCCGGGCGGCGGGCGCTCGAGCGGATCGCGAGGTTGAGCCGCCCGATCTCGGGGATCGAGCGCAGGCATTTCTCCACGATCGACTTGCCCAGGAAGCCGGTGCTGCCGGTGACCAGGATGGTCTTGCCCTTCAAGGCCTCGGCAATCAATTCCGGTTGATTCTAGGCGGCTGGTTCCTTCAAGAGAGGTCGGCCCCCACCGGACCTCCCACTGCGGGGGAGGGCATTAGGAAGCCTCGCCGTGGTTGACGACCGGCAGGGGTACGAGGGTAGACCCGCGTGCATCGCTCCACCCCAGACCGGTCGTCACTGAGGCCCAGAACCAGTACGTCTGGCCAGGCCGCCCCCGGAAGACGCCGGAGCCCGCTCCGGTGTTGGCGCTCCACAGCTTCATCGTCCCGTCCTGCATCACCACGTACACGTTGAAGCGATTGCCGTTGCCGGGGCTCGACCACGAGACGTCGATCGCGGTCGCGTCGTCCGGGTTCACCGCCGCATTCACCGTGACCTTCGGCATGGGGACGTCCGCGAACCGGGGCGAGCCAGTGAGCCAGAGGTCTCCCTGGTCCCACGCATAGGGATCGGGATACGACCCCGACCACCCGTACGGGTCGACCGGAGTCTGACTGCGATGGATGTTGTAGATGCCGAAGTGCAGGTGAGGCCCGGTAGCGGTTCCCGACATGCCCGAGATCCCGATCACCTGCCCGCGGGCGACGTACTGGCCCTTGACCACGCTGATGTGGGAGAGGTGTCCGTAGAAGGAGAGAAGGCCGTTGCCGTGATTGATCTCGATCGTCTGGCCGCTCAGGCATTCGTGACAGTTGGGGTCGAGCCAGTTCGCCAACATGACGACGCCCGGCGCGGCCGCCGCCACCGGCTCGTACGTGAGCGCGTAGTCGTAACCATCGTGCCCGTCGTAGTAGAGGTAGTCGTGGCCGGCGGGGGTCTGCGCATACCCGGCGTCAAAAGTCGGGTCGGCGCCTCCGACCTTGACCGACACTTCAGTGCCGTCGTAGCGGCAGAGCCTCCCATTGGTCTGGTAGTCGGGGTAACAGTGATCGAAGAGCGAGGTCACGATGTGCGGCCCCATGAACGGTAGGGTGAGAAAGGCGCCGGGAGACTGCCCGAGGCCGCGATCAGCGTTGCCGGTCTCGTACTGCCCGTAGGTCGTCTGGGCCGGGTAGTACCACCTCACGTACTTCCCCGCCTTTTGCCCCGGAGGCTCCGCTTGAGACGCCTGCACGGGCGCGCCGAACAGGAACAGCAAGAGGAAGGTGACGGCAAAAACCAATACCCGCATAGCCCTTGAAACGAGATTTCGAAGTTTAGGTTGCGGTCCCATCCGCCTGGCCGAGAATCTGGTTAAGTTTCGCAAATGACCCCTGCCGATGCTGGTGCTGGCGCAATTCTGAGCCAGGGCCGAGCCGCCGTGTACGAAGAGGCGCTCGGCCCGGCGGGCGTTCGAATCCGCGAACGGCCCAAGACAGCGGCCGCCCCGGGCATGGTCGCGGTGGCCATCAAGGCTGCTTCTCTCAACCACCTGGACCTCTGGCTGGCGCATGGAGCCCAGCGCATCCCGCCTCCACGGGTGATCGCGGCGGACGGCGCCGGAGTCGTCGAGTCAAGTGGAGATTCCGCCTGGCGCCCGGGCGATGAGGTGGTCCTCTTCCCCACCCTCTGCTGCTGGGAGTGCGAGTGGTGTCGTGCGGGGCAAAACGTGAGGTGCCCCCGCTTTGGAGTCCTCGGAGAGCACTCCGATGGCACCGCGTGCGAGCTGATCCACATCGACGCGCGCAACGTGTTCCGCAAGCCGGCCGCCCTCACGTGGACCGAGGCCGCCGCGTTTCCCCTCACATTCTTGACGGCCTGGCGGATGTTGACGACGCGGGCGCAGCTGCGAGCCGACGAGACGGTGCTCGTGGTCGGCGCCGGCGCCGGCGTGGCTGTGGCGGCGATCAGCATCGCGAAGCATCTGGGGGCGCGAGTCCTGGCGACCAGCAGGTCAGAGGCGAAGCGCCGGCGCGCGCTCGAGCTGGGCGCCGAGGCCGTGTTCGATTCGTCCGATTTCAGCAAGCCGGTGCGCCAGGCGACCGGCGATGGGGTCGACGTCGTGTTCGAGCACGTCGGTCCCGCCACGCTCGACGAGTCGATGCGCTCGCTTGCCATGGGTGGGCGCGTCGTGACGTGCGGCTCGACGTCGGGAGTCAAGGCGGAGATCACCATGCCTCGGCTTTTCTTCCGCCACGCGGGCTTGCTCGGGTCGACAATGGGCAATGCCGGCGAGTTCGAGGCGGTGCTCAAAGCGATTGACCGCGGCCTGCGCCCAGTAGTTGACAGTGTCTATCCGTTGTCGGACGTAAGAGCCGCATTGGAGCGGCTCGATGCGGCGGAGCAGTTTGGGAAAGTCGTGTTGTCGGTTTCGGATCAATAAGGAGAGCATCCGGCTATGAAAGGCTTCAAGGCATTCCTGCTGAGGGGCAACGTCGTCGAGCTTGCGGTCGCTGTAGTCATCGCCGTCGCGTTCGGTTTGGTCATAACCGCGTTCGTCAAAGACCTCGTGACGCCGCTCGTCGCTGCGCTGTTCGGCAAGCCCGACTTTGGAGCCCTGACCTTCACGATCAACAACAGCAAGTTCCTGTACGGGGACTTCATCAACGCGGTCCTCGCGTTCGTGATAGTGGCCGCCGTCATCTACTTCTTCGTGGTCGTGCCCTACACCGCAATGGTCGCCCGGTCACGTAAGGAGCCGCCGGCTGACCCGACGACGAAGAAGTGCACCGAGTGCCTGAGCGAGATCCCGATCGACGCGCGCCGGTGCGCCTTCTGCTCGTCGCCGCAGTCGGTCTAGCCTCTCCTCAACCCCCGCTCGGAGTAGAACCAGAGGATCCCGAAGAGCAGGCCGAACGAAGCGATTCCGACCGCGATGTTCCAGTCGGCCCAGGCCGTGAGGGCAAGCGCCCCCGCCATTCCGGGGGTACAGACCAGCGCCGCGATGCGCCGCCTGAAGCTGCGAGCTACCGTTGCATCAGAGGCGTTGGCATCGAGCTTCGTTCCGGCCTGAGCCACGGCCAGGTCCTTGTAAAGATCTAAAGGAGGAGGAGTTCCGCCCAAGTCGCTGCTCTCTCTGCCGTTATACAGCTATCCAGCATTGGCTGGAACCACCCACACTTTGCCGGCTGCCTCGTGGCCCAACGTGAGCTCCCGCCCTCCGGCTTTGATCCGTAGCGTTCCTCCGACCCCGTCAACCTCTAGCACTGCCACCTCTCGTCCTGGCACGAGCTTGCGTTCGTGCAGGTAGGCGAGGAGCTGAGGCGCCTCGCGCTCGGCGACCTCAGACACGCGGGTGATGGAGGCGCGTGCGCCTGCCCTCAGGTTCGCGAGGCGCACCTCGTTCGGCGCGGCCTCCGAGTAGCCCGGGATCGGGTTGCCGTGAGGGCAGGTTCCCGGCCGCCCGAGCACCTCGTAGAGGCGCTTTTCCACGACCTCTGACACCGCGTGCTCGAGCCGGGCGGCCTCGGTGTCGGCGGTGACCCAGTCCAGGCCGAGTCCATCGGTGAGCCAGCGCTCCATGATCCGGTGCCTCCGCACGATCGCCTCGGCCATGCGCTTCCCCTTGGCCGTGAGCTCGATCTCTTTGCGCCGGTTCATCCGGACCATGCCGTAGCCGGTCATCCGCCGCACCGCCACCGTGACCGTCGGACGGCTCACCCCGAGCCAGTCGGCCAATCGCGCGCTGCGCAGTGGTTCTCCCTCGGACCACATGTAATAGATGGCCTCGAGGTAGTGCGCCACGACCTCCGAGGGAGGTGTCGAATTAGACTTATCTAATCGTGTCTTTGCCACCTACTAACTTAGTGTCCCACGTCCAATGAACCAAGCAACCACAGTTTTACTGGGGGCGATCGCAGGCGGCACCATTTTCCTGGGCCTGCCGGTGGCGCGGCTTCGCGGCCTACCGAAGTCTGTGCAGGGCTTCCTGAATGCGTTCGCCACGGGGATCCTGGTCTTCCTCCTCTGGGACATCCTCAGCCACGCGGGCGAACCCGTCGAGGCTGCGATGGCGCATGGCAACAGCTCTTCGTTTGCGGCGATGGCGCTGATCTTCGCGGGCGGTGTCACGGCCGGCCTGCTGGGTCTTGTCTATTTCAACCGCACCATCTTCAGCCACCTGAGACACGGAACGGCCAATCCGAGCGCCCGGTCTCTTTCGCTGGCGATCGCGACTGGGCTCGGACTGCACAACCTGTCCGAAGGTCTCGCGATCGGCGAGTCCGCCCACGTCGGCGCGATCGCCTTCACCGGTGTCCTGGCGGCCGGGTTCGCGCTGCACAACATCACCGAAGGGTTCGGCATCGCGGCCCCGATGACCACCGAGTCGAAGCCCGCCTCGTGGGGTTTTCTGGCCCTGGCTGGACTGATCGGCGGTGGACCTACTTTTGTAGGGACGTGGATCGGATACCTGGCGACCTCTCCCTACTTTTCGGTGGCGTTCCTGGCGGTGGCGGCCGGCGCGCTCCTCTACGTGCTGAACGAGCTGTTCAACCTCGGACGCAAGCTCAACTCACCGCCCGGATTCGCGTGGGGCCTGCTGCTCGGCTTCCTGACCGCCTACGCGACCGACCTGGCGCTCATCGCCGCGACCGGCCTCTAGCTGGCGTAGTCGAAGTCGGCGGTGCCGTCCCCGTCAGGCTCGAAGTCCTGCCAGTCCGGGTACCGCCAGCGGAAGAGCCGCTCTTGAACCTCGAAAAGACTGTCCAGTGTGTCCTGCACCTGGCCGCCATCCCGCAGCGGCTCCCGAACGTGGTGGGGCATCGTCTCGACCACCCCGCGCAGCTCGGCCCGGACGCGCGCCGGCACCGTCTTGACCCCATCCCGGTTCATCTCCTCGAGGCGCCAGAGGACCCGGTCGGTGGCTTCCAACATGCGCTGGAAGGCGTACCGGCGCCGGTTTTGCCGGCGAAGGGCGGTCTCCTGCTGCTCGATTCGCGTGCTGGTGTGATCGATCATGCTCAGCTACCTTTCCTAGCTTACTGGCTCCCGCGAGTTCAGAAGTGACCGAATTGAGCGATTTCCTCGAACATCTCGAACAACTGTTCACCCCGATCGACAGTTGGGGTGAGTTCAGGAAGGGCGCCCGGCCGGCGGCCGTCGTCTTCGTGCTCTACCGGCACGGCGGGCACTGGATGGTGCCATTCGTGAGGCGCCGCGCCGACCTCAGGGACCATCCGGGGCAGGTGGCCCTGCCCGGCGGCGGAGTTCAACCCGGGGAGTCGGCCTGGGAAGCCGCGCAGCGAGAGGTCGAAGAGGAGATCGGCGTCGCGCTCGGACGGCTCATCCCGCTCGGCGCGGGAGACCCGATCTACGCCGCTGTCTCGAATTTCTCGGTCGTGCCCTTCGTCGCCCACCTACCCGACCCGACGCTGCCCTTCGTCCACGACGAACGCGAGCTGGACGGCGTGCTCGCAATCCCGCTGGAGCGCCTGCTGGACGACAGCGCGTGGCTCGAGTCGGACGATCAGTGGCGGTTCCGCTACCTGGCCCACGAGGAAAGCGTCGTGTGGGGGTTGACCGAGCGGATCGTGGCGGGCCTGGCGCCGAAGCTCAAGCAAGCGCTCGGCGAAGATCAAAGAGGGGATCCGCCAGCTGATCCTTCGTAACAGCGGCGCGCGCCTCCATCATGCGGCGCGCGCGAGCGACGGTGTGGTGATCGTTGATCCCGGCCGCCGCCACCAGTCGGCCGCCGGCCAGGTAGAACACCGTGAACGGCGGGCGTCCGAGTGCGCCTCGGACCACGATCTCGTCCCAGGCAAGGCCCGCGCCGGCGTACTGCAGGTTGAGGTCGTACTGGTCGGACCAGAACCAGGGCACCTCCAAATACGCGTCACCGGTTCCGGCCATCGCCCTCCCGACGGCGAAGCCCTGGCGCTGCGCCGTCTGGAAATGCTCGACCCGAAGCCACGTCTCATAGAGGGGACTCCAGAAGCGCGTCACGTCACCGGCCGCGAAAATGTCGGGCGCGGAGGTGCGGCCGTCTTCATCGACGACAATGCCTTGCTCGACGTGAAGCCCGGCAGCTTTGGCGAGCTCGGTGCGGGGCTCAGAGCCGATGCCGACCACGACCGGCGCCAACAGCTCAGGCAACGATTCGACTCCCAGGTGCACGCCTACGCCGTGCGATCGATGGACATCGGCCAGGTACGCACCCAGCTCAGGGCCCAAAACGCGGATCAGCGGCTGCGCGAGCGCTTCGTAGACACGGACCAAACAGCCTTTCTGAGCTGCCGCGGCCGCCACCTCGCAGCCGACGAACCCGGCACCGATGATGTTTACGTGCGCGCCGTCTGTGAGCTGCGCCATCAAAACTTCGGCGTCGGGCAGCTCCCGGAGGTAAAGCCCATCCTCCAGACCGGCCAACCGGCGCGCCGACGACCCCGTCGCGATGCATAAGAGGTCCCACGCGATGGTCCGTCCGGAGTCGAGCTCGGCAGTGTGCGGTTCCACTCCAAGGTCGGCGACTCGCTCGCCCAGCATCAGCTCCAGGCCAAGCTCGCGATACTGCCCGGCCGGCCGCAGCCACAGGCGATCCCTCGCCAGCGTTCCAAGCAGGTATCCCTTGGAAAGATGAGGTCGCTCGTAGGGCAGCACCGGCTCCGCGCCCACCAGCACGACCTCGCCGGCAAAACCCCCATCCCGTAGCCCGGCCGCGACTGCGTCGCCGGCCGGTCCGCCGCCGACGATCAGCGCTCGGGCCGTCTGCTTTCCATCTGGCGGAGCTGTCGAAGCGACCAGAAGAGGTAGCCGCCCAGGAGCGCGGCCGCGAATGCGTAGGCGAAGACGAGGTAGATCACTGAACCGGCTCTGCCTCACGCGCCTTCACGGCGGGGACGACTTCGGCCCTCTCGGCCACTGGTCCGTCGGCCAGGGTCTCGAGGCGGTAGCGGATGGCGATCATCACCGCGGCCAGCGCCAGCGTGCACGCCATCGTGACCAAGAACGTGGCAAGCATCTCCGGCGGCAGGGCGTCGTTGACGATGACCGGACCGGGGTGCTGAGTCCGCCACCAGGTGACGCTGAAATGCACGACTGGCACGTCGATGAAACCGAAGATTCCGACCACCGCGGCAAAGCGCGCCGCCTGACGCCCCGGCTCGGCGAGCCGCCGGACGAGCAGGTACCCGGCGTAGATGATCCACAGCACCAGGGTCGACGTGAGCCGCGCATCCCACGCCCAGAATGTGCCCCAGATCGGCTTGGCCCAGAGCATGCCCATGATCAGCGTGACGGTGGTGAACACAAGACCGACGAGAGCACCCGCCCGGGCAAACCGGTCGGCAACCAGGCTCCCGTTGCGCAGGTAGATTGCTCCGCCCACCAGGACCACCGCAAAACACCCGTACGCCGCGATGGCCGAGCTCACGTGCAGGTAGAAGATCCGCTGCACGTCGTGCTGCAGCGCGTCGGTCGGCGCGTAGAAAAAGATCGCGCCGGCCGCCAGTGCCATCAGGCCGACCGCGGCCGCAGCCGCCTTCTCGTACTTATTCATCGAGCACAAACCGGGCGGCGAGCGAGGTGAGCACCACGAACAGTATGTCGAAGTCGATGAGCAGGGCCAGGGCCTGGTCGTAGGTCCCACTCGCGCCCATGGCGACCTGCACCGCCTGGCCCCCCGCGACGATGAAAGGAATCCACAGCGGCAGCGTGAGCACGGGAAGCAGCAGCTCGCGCGCGCGGACTCGAGCCACCATCGCGGCGAACAGGCAGCCGAGGGCGGCCATCCCGATGGTCGCCAGAAGCACGGCGGCGATGATCGGCGCGGACAGTGGCGTGCCGAAGAACAGAGTCAGCGCCGGCAGCAGCACCGCCTCGCACCCGACCAGCAGGAGGCTCGCCGCCAAGGCCTTGCCCGCGAAGATCGCGACAGGCGAAGCCGGCGTCATCAGCATGGCCTCGAGCGACGCCTGCTCTCGCTCAGCCGCGAATGTGCGGCCGAACGCTACGAGGCCTGCAAACACCAGGGCCATCCACAGGACGCCGGGGGCGATCATCGGCGCGTTGCGCGAATCGATCTGGAAGCCGAAGTTGGCGATGACCAGGGCAAGCACCACGAACTGAGCGAGCGCCGGCACGAGCTCGCGTGTCCGCCATTCCGCCCTCAGATCCTTGCGCGCGACCGCGAGCGCGACCGCGATCGTGTTGCTCACTGCACGATGTGCAGCCGGGTCGCGGTCCCGACCGAGCGGCCGTGTCGCAGGACGAGGGTCCGCTGGCAGAGCCGGTTGGCGAGCGCGTGGTCGTGCGTGGCGAGGACGACGGTCCGATCCTGCATCACTGCTGCAAGCAGGTCAGGCCCGTCTGAGCCGAGGCTGGCATCTGGCTCGTCGAGGACGAGGAGCTTTGGATCGTGAAGGATCGCGCGAGCGATCGCCAGGCGCTGCTGCATGCCGCGGGACAGCTGCCCCGCGGGCCGCTTCGCCACCTCGGTGAGGCCGACCACGGCGAGGGTCTCCGCCACCCGCGAACGGCTCACGCCCTGCAGCGTGCAAAAGAACTCGAGGTTCTCGGCCGCGGAAAGCGCGGGGTACAACCCGGGGGCGTGCGCGACGAAGCCGATCCTCCGCCGGAGGCGTCTGCGCTCCTTGAGGGCGTCAAGTCCCATGATCTCCAGCCGGCCAGAGGTTGGGCGCGCAGCGGTGGCGAGGATGCGAAGCAGAGTGGTCTTGCCTGCGCCGTTCTCACCCAGCACCGCCATGTGCTCGCCGGTGTCGATCGTGAGGTCGACCGACTCGAGCGCGACCTCTGAGCCAAACCAGTGCGTCAGGCCGTTCGCCACGAGGATGCTCATTTGCTTTCTTCCGCCGGAGTCTTGATCAACGGCCACAGGACAAACGGCCCGGCGGCGAAGAGGAGCAGCGTCGCTACGACTAGCGTCATCGGGCCAGAGCAGGCACCCGCCGCCTCACCGCAGCAAGCTCGGATGCTTGCTCACCCACATTGCCCAGCACCACGCCGACGATGATGATCGCCCCGCCGGCCCAGATCCACGTTACCAGCGGATTGATGAAGATCCGAAATGAAGCCGAGCCGGTTTCATCCACGCCGGTCAGCACCACGTAAACGTCCGCCAGGGGAGTCGTGCTGATCGCCACGCGAGTCAGGGACTGCCCGCCGAGTCCGGCATAGGTCGCTCGCGCCGGCTCGAGCGTGGACGTTCCGAACTGCATCGGCGCCACGAGCTCCGTGTGGTCTGCCAGCTGGCGCACGTTGGAGCCTGCATAGCTGAGCGAGTAACCGGCGACGGTCACCTGCTGGCCGGGCTCGAGGGTCACGTCCTTCTCCTGCTGCCAGAAATGAGAGGCGGCGATTCCGATCACGAGGACGGCGAGGCCCAGGTGCGCGAGGTAGGCGCCGTACCGGCGGCGCCGGCGAATCAGCAATCCCGGAACGCGCCACCAGCGACGCCCCAGCCGGGCGTACTGGGTCAAGCAGGTGGCTGCGACTGCGGCCACCAGGGGCAGCGCGATCAACGCGGGGATCGACCTGACTCCTGCGACGACGGCCGCGGCAAGCACAACCGCTGCCGCGCCCGCGGGCCAGGTCAATGCTCTGAGCGAGGCGCGGCCTGCCGCCCGCCGCCAGGGAAGTAGCGGACCGGCCGCCATCACGGCGAGAAGCACCAGGAAGAGCGGCCCGGCGGCGCGCTCGTAATACGAGACACCCACCACTCGCTGCTGCCCGAGCATGCCCGAAACGAGGGGCAACACCGTGCCCCACAGGACCACGGCGACGACGCCGATCAGGAGCAGGTTCTGGAGGACGAACGCGCCTTCGCGAGAAACTGGCGCGGCGGGCTCCGCCTCAGTGCGCAGGCCCTGCGAACGCGCTGCCAGCAGGATCGTGGAAAACACGATGCAGACGAAGAGAAAGGCCAAGAACCACGGACCGATCTCGCTGATGGCGAACGTGTGCACCGACGGGACGACACCGCTGCGCACGATGAACGTGCCGAAGATGACGAGAAGAAAAGCGAGGATGACCAACCCGAAGTTCCACGCGCGCAAACCGCCGCGTTTTTCCTGCACCTGTGACGAATGCAGGTAGGCGGTGGTCGCAAGCCACGGCATGAAGGCCACGTTCTCGACCGGATCCCAACCCCAGTAACCGCCCCATCCGAGGACGTGATACGCCCACCACATGCCCAGGACCAGGCCGGCCGTCTGAAGGCTCCACGCCATGAGGGCGAAGCGGCGCGTGTGCGCGATCCACGCCTCATCGGTCCGGCCGGCGAGCAGGGCGGCCGCCGCAAAGCTGAACGGGATCGCAAACGACGCGAACCCGGCGAGCACGACCGGCGGGTGGATGAGCATCCCCCCATCGCGCAGGATCGGGTTGAGACCCAGTCCGTCGGGCGGCGTGACCGGGAGGAGGTCGAACGGACTGGCGACGAGCACCAGCACGACGAGGAAGAAGCTCACGATCGCGGCCATCACGCCGGCCGCATAGGCCGCAAGCCTCACGCCGAGTGAGGCGCTCGCCACGAGCGAGACGCTGCCCAGGACGCCCAGGACCAGCACCCAGTAGAGGAGCGATCCCTCCTGCCCGCCGTAGAAACCGGCGGCGACCAGCGCCGTCGGCACAGACAGGTCCGTGTGCTCGGTGACGTAGGCGAGCGAGAAATCGTGGCTGAGCAAGGCCCATTCGAGCACCGCCCCGGCGAGCACGATCATCGCTGTCGCGGCGTAAAACGCGCGGCGGCCGACCTGGACCATCACAGCGTTCTGCTGCCAGCCGGCCCAGAACGACAGCACCGCCGAGAAGCCGCCCATGACGAGCGCCGCGAGAAGGGTGCCGGCGCCCAGGTAGCCGAGCATCACGGCCCCGGAGGTCCGCCGCCTATTCGCGGCATCGGCGGCCGGAGGCAAGGAAAGGGTGGCGCAAGGAGGAGCGCATCCGTTGATGCGTGACAACGCGGCGCCGGGCCCCTTGACGCAGCCTTCAGCGCCCTTCTCGGGGCCCCCACGGAATCGTCAGATTCCCTGGGGTGAGACGGCGCCCGGCCGCCTAGGCCACGAAGATGCAAGGAACTCCGGGGACGGGATGCTCGCATCAGGCGATCATTGCGTGTAGGCGGTTGTCGAGAACCGCGACGGGCACTTGGCCAGGAGCGTCCGCGCGTGGAACACTCCATCTGTCCCCAACCGGCCCTCCGCGACGACCGTGATGCCCGGCTTGAAGATGTCCGGAAGCGGTCCCGAGTAGTCGACCGGCACCGAGGCGGTCGCGTCCTTCTCGGTAAACGTAACGTGCAATCCTCCGGCGCTCTTCTGCACGTCGTCCTGCACTGTGCCCGCGACGCGCACGTCGCCACTGCTTACGTGCGAGCGCAGCTCGCTCACTGTGAGGTAGTACTCCGCGGAACCACCGGAAGCCGAGTAGATGAGATAGCCGACGCACGCGGCGACCACCAGAGCCGGGAGAGCCCACCTCAATCCGGGGATCACGTTGGTATCAGCGCCAGATAGCGGTCGAGGGTGGGTGCATCGAGCGGTCCTCCGAATGACGCCACGACTCTCCCCTGTGCATCGATGAAGAAAGTGACTGGAAGCCCGGCGACTCCATACGCCTGATAGCTGCCTTCGACGATCGGGCCGGCCGGATAAGGGTGTGGATGGCGCTCCTCGAAGCCGGCAAAGCCACTGGGGGTGTCCTGGTTGTCAGCCCCCAGGAAGGCGACCCCGGGGTGAGCTGCCGCCGCGCCGGCCAGGACCGGCAGCTCCTGCACGCATGGCCCGCACCACGAGGCCCAGAAGTTCAGCACGACGGGCTTGCCCTGGAGCTCCCAGACGCCCATGTGCTGCCCACCCTGCGCTTCGATTGCCAGCCGCGGCGCGGTCTTGCCCAGAAGTGGCGGGTTGGCCAGGGCGGCGTGCTGAAGGCCCCACAGGAGCGAAAGCATGAGCACCGACCCGAGGACGATCGCGGCTCCCGCAATGCCTGCGGACCTGCGGTTCACGGCCTGAGTCTAGTTAGTCAGGACGGCGTTCGCCTTCGCGATCCGAGCGTACAGGCGGCCGCTGGGTTTGATCGTCCGCTCGAGCGTCTCGCGGTCGACACCGATGAGCCCGAAGTGCATCTGGTACCCCCGCGCCCACTCGAAGTTGTCCATATTCGTCCAGTGAAAGTAGCCGCGGACGTCGACCCCGTCCTCGATGGCAGCGTGCACGTTGGTGAGCACGTCTCTCAAGTAGCGCTGGCGCCATTCGTCATCGTTGCTCGCCAGCCCGTTCTCGGTGATGTAAACGGGCTTCCCGAGGCCTTTGAGCTCGTTCAACACGCGACGCATCCAGGTGGGGTCGGTGCTCCAACCCATGTCGGTCACAGCCGCGCCCGGCACGTTCGAGCGCCGGATGAACTGATCCTGCGGCCGGCGAATGTCGAACGCGCACTGCTGCGCCCAGTAGTGAGCGATGCCGACGAAGTCGGAAGTGGCCTCGACGATCCTTCGGAGCCGGCCAGGGCCGGTGGGCCAGCGGTCGACCACCAGCTGCGCTGTCTGCGCAGCCCAGCGATCGCGACGCCTTTGGGTCGCGGGCATCAACAGAAACTTGTGATGCGAGAGCCCGACAGGAGCGTCGGGCCACCGGCGCTTGATCGTCTCGTAAGCGAGCTCGTGGGCTCGATGCATGTTGCCACTCACCGCGTACGACCCGACGATGTCGCCGTGACGGGCAGGCGGAAACTCGCCGGTGATCCAGCCATTGGCCGCGTAGATGCTCGGCTCGTTGATCGTGCACCACATCGACACAAGGTCTCCCAGCTCATCGACCACGCGACGTACGAACGGGACAAACGCGCGCGGTGATCCCGATGAGCGCCATCCGCCCTTCCGTGCGAACCAGAGCGGGCTCGTGAAGTGATGCAGGGTGAGCATCGGCTGGATCCCCTGCTCGCGAAGCTCACCCAACACGTCGCGGTAATGCCGGATCTGACGCGCGTCGAACTCGCCCTCGACCGGCTCGATGCGCGACCACTCGATCGAGAGGCGATGGGCGTTCTGGTTCAGCTCTCGCAGCAGCGAGAAATCTTCGCGATAGCGGTGGTAGTGGTCGCATGCGATCTCCGATGAATCTCCGTTCGCAATCCGACCCGGCTGCTGCTCGAACTCCCACCAATCGCAGTTTCGATTGTCGCCTTCGACCTGGTAGGCGGCGGTCGAGGTGCCCCACAGAAACCCATCGGGGAAACGCGTTTCCGGCACGCTCAGGCCGCTGCGCTCGTCGGCTTTGCCACCACGGGCGGTGGCACGTAGTCCCACGACACCGGCGTCTCACCGTCCATCTCGAGGCGCAGCATGCCAGCCTTGTCCATCGCCTTGCGATACATCTCGCGCTCGTTGTGCGCGCGCCCGTCGAGGAGGATCCACGCTGCGTTGAGGGGATCGGCGTGGCTCACGACCGCCATCGTCTCCTCCGGGTGGTCGCGGGCCAGCCGGCGAACCACCTCGAGGATCCTGCCCCCCAGCCTGTCGATCGATTCATCTCCAGCGACCAGCCCGCGCCGCGCTTTATGTACGAACCAGAGCGGCCGGAGGAGAGGCACCTGCCAGTAGGGCAAGCCCTGCAGGTAGCGGCTGAACTCAGCCTCGCGCAGCTCGGGATCGGTCTCGAGGACCGCGGGTCGCGCCAGCCTCTCGTTGATCAGCCGCGCTGTCTCGACCGCGCGCGCCAGCGGACTGCTCACGATCCTGGTGAGGTCCTCGGACCGGAGCTGGTCGCCCAGCGCTTCCGCCTGGGCACGACCCAGCGCGCTGAGCTGAAAACCGTCGAGGTGCCCGTAGAGGACCTTGTTCGGGTTCTCCACGTCGGCATGGCGGATCAGGTAGAGACGAGAGCTCACCACTACAGGGTGACGGGTCTTAGCTGCGGTAAGCGCCGACCGAGGTTCGATTGGTTCCAGCCGAGCGGCCGGTCTCGAGCGCCTGGTAGGCCTCCCGCAGCAGGTTCCCGGTGTACTCGCGCTTGTTGCCGATGAGACCGGCCTCGTCGTCGCTGCGGGCAAGCACCGCGATGGTGGCGGCGCCGCAGCTGACGGTGATGCGCCGCCAGCTTCCCGTCGTCGAGAAATCGTGGGAGGCGATCGAACGGCGAATCTTGTCGGCCGCCAGCGTCGCGCCCTGCTCGTCGGTCTCGGGCAGCACGATCGCGAAATGCGGCGGCCCGTCGGCGTCGAGGAAGCCGACCGTGTCGGTGTCGCGGATCGCGTGCCCGAGGCGCTCGGACATCTCTCGCAGCAAGCCCTCGACCTGGATCTGTTCGAGCTCCTTGTGCATGTGCTCGGCGTGGTCGAGCTCGATCACCAGCACCGAAAGAGGGCGGTGGTAGCGCACGGCCCGGTTCGCCTCCTGGCCGACCAGGGCGTTGATGAACTTCGAGTTCCAGATGCCCGTGGTCGGATCGACCACCCCGAAGAGCGGGCTGGAGGAGTGATCGCTCTGGCTGTGACCGCAAGTCGGGCAGTACTGGGAGGTCTCAGGCAGCTCCGAATTGCAGTACCAGCAGGTGGCCATGGGCGGCATTCTAGGCATCCGGCCCTCCCAGGGCGCCCACAGAACACGTGGGAGTCAGAATTCGTATATGGCCGACCAGGGGGAGCTTTTCCAGGTTCCCACCGCCGCGGAGCCGAACGCCCCGCTCGCGACGAGGCTGCGGCCGAAGAGGTTCGAGGACCTGGTCGGACAGCGCCGCGTGGTCGAGGTGCTTCGTCAGCTGACGCAGTCCGGTCACCTTCCGAGCGTCGTTCTCTGGGGCCCGCCCGGCAGCGGCAAGACCACGCTCGCGGGCCTGCTTGCCACCGAGACGAGCGCCCGCATGGTGGCCATGTCAGCCGTGACCGCCGGCGTCGCCGACCTCCGCAAGGTGGTGGCCGAGGCGAAGGTTCACCGGCGCGCTGGAATTCGCACCGTGCTTTTCATCGACGAGATCCACCGCTTCAACAAGGCGCAGCAGGACGCCATCCTGCCGCACGTCGAAGACGGCACAGTCACCCTGATCGGAGCGACGACCGAGAACCCGTCCTTTGAGGTCATCGCTCCGCTGCTGTCAAGAAGCCGGGTGTTCCGGCTCGAGCAGCTGGAATCAGATGAGCTCAAACAGGTCGTGCAGCGCGGGCTGGCAGAGCTGGGAGCGCGCATCGATGACGACGCCATGGGCGCATTGCTCGAAGGCTCGCGAGGCGACGCGCGAGTCGCGCTCAACGGCCTGGAGGCTTCCGCGGCGCTGGCCGGCGAGCAATCAATCGCAGTCGACCACGTCGAGCGTGCCCTTCAGCAGAGCCACCTGCTTTACGACCGCGCCGGCGACCAGCACTACGACATCGTCTCGGCGCTGATCAAGAGCGTTCGAGGCAGTGACCCGGACGCCGCTGTCTACTGGATGGCGCGCATGCTCGAGGCGGGCGAGGACGTGATGTTCGTCGCGCGCCGGCTCGTCATCCTGGCCGCAGAGGACGTTGGCCTTGCCGATCCACAGGCGCTGTCCGTCGCGATGGCCGCGCAGCAGGCGGCGCATTTCGTCGGGATGCCCGAGGCAGTGCTCCCGCTGACCGAGGCCGCCCTCTACCTCGCGCTGGCGCCGAAGTCGAACTCCGCGCTCACCTCATACGGCGCGGCGAGGGAGCTCATACAGGAAACCGGGAATGAGCCTGTGCCGATGCACCTGCGCAATGCACCGACCGGCCTGATGAAGTCGATGGGTTATGGCAAGGGCTACAAGTACGCACACGATCATGAAGGCGGCGTGGCTGAACAGGTCCACCTGCCCGAAAGGCTGAAAGGCCGGCAGGTCTACAAACCGAACCCGCGCGACAGGAAGCCCTAGTCTTTTCGCTTCGTGGCTGACGCGCTTCTGATCTTCAAACCCGACGCCGCCTACCGGCTTGCACCTCGTGCGGGCTTGTGGAGCTGGCTCGCGACCGAACGCAACTGGAAGATCGAATCGCTGGATTGGTTCAGGCCTCAAGCCCCGCTCATCGAAAGTCACTACGACTTCTTGCAGGGTCGGCCCTTTTTTCCATGGCTTGTCGATTTCATGACCGCGCTTCCGCTGATCGTCGGCCGGGTCAGCGCGTCGGCCGACGCGCTCAAGCAGATGCGCTACGACCTCGGCGAGACGCGCATCGCGCAGTCGCGTCCCAACTCGCTGCGCGAGCGGTTTGGCATCTTCGGCGGACTCAACTGCCTGCACCTGTCCGACGCGCCGGAGACTGGCGCGGCCGAGGTTGAGAAGTGGTCGAAGGTCGTGCAGCTGGAGCAGATCAGAGTCGAGCTCGAGACCACGTCTAGCAAGCCCGATCACACGTACCGGCTGAGGTCACTTGCCACGCAGGTCGCGGCGGGCTTTCACGCCGAGCTCGCATCGCAGGTCTTTCGCCAGCAGCTGGCCGAGGAGACAGAGCTCGATGGCCCGCAGCTGGAGGCCCTCTACCGGATCACTCTGGGGGCGCTGAGCTAGCCTCCGACTTTCCTTCCGCCGCCCGCGTGTCCGCGCGAACGTGCACCGTCACCGCCTTGTTGAACAGCTCCGAGTTCGGGACGACGACGAGGTCACCCGAGTCCGTTTTCAACAACGTCACCCTCAACTTGATCTCCGTCACGGTGCCCGAGCCGACGCCGTCCATGGTGATTCGATCGCCCACCCTGATATGCCGCTCGAGCAGCACGTAGTACCCGGACACATAGTCCTTGAGCAGGTCCTGGACGCCGAAGCTGGCCACGATTGTGGCCAGCAGGATGCCGGCGAGCGTGACGTTCTGGCTCTGGAACGCGAAGCCGATCGCGAACCAGATTCCAAGCCCGATCAGGAAGACCGTGGCGACACGGCCGCCCACCTGGACCATGTCGGAGCGCATGTTCCGCCGGCGCAGCTGCTCGACCACGATGCGCGACACGAGTCGAGAGCCGATGACAAAGAGGAGGAAAACGACCAGGCCAACGCCCAGGTAGAAGAGGTTCAAATCCGAGATGAACGGCAGCAGCGAACCCGCCAGCGGCGGCGAGGTCATTCCTTGCTCTCGGCGCCTTCCTCGGCGGCAGCTTCTTCGCCTTCAGCTGCGGCTTCGCCCTCGCCGACGACCGCGGCCTCGGCTGCGGGTACTTCCTCTTCAACCTTCATCTCGCGCTTGTGGACGATCTTGACCACGAGCTCGTCCGCGTCGACGAGCACGGTCACGCCCTTGGGCACGCTGAGGTCGGAGATGCGGAACTCTGACTCGATCTCCTCGAGAGGCGTGAGGTCCACCTCGAACGCCTCCGGGATGTCGGACGGCAGGCACTCGACGCGGACCGCGTGGATCGGCTGCAGCACGTCGGCGTCGCCGCGCTTGACGGCGGCAGACTCGCCCACGAGGTGGACCGGCACCTCGACGGTGATCTTCTCTTCGAGGTTGACCTGATAGAAGTCGACATGGATCGGGCCCAGGCGGCGCGGGTGCGTCTGGATCTCGCGCACCAGCACCTTCTCGGTCCGGTCCGCGTCCACCACGAGGTCGACCAGGTGGGTGCGTCCCGACTTCAGGAACACCTTCTGGAACTCGAGGCGGTCGAGGACCAGGGGCGTCGGCTTGGTGTTGTGCCCATAGACGACGGCGGCGAGCTTGCCCTGGCCGTGAAGACGGCGAGAGCGCTTGCCGAGCAGGTCGCGGGTGGAGGCTTTGAGTTGCATGCTTATGCCTTTACTCCACGAACTCGGAGGCTGCGCCGCCTTAGGGGTCCCCGCGAACTCACGGTGTTTGCTCTGAGTTCGCGGGGCCTTTTCGCGGGGACCCCGAGCGATCGCGATTGAGAGGCGTCGTTATGATACGGCAAAGCCCAGCGGCGACCGGCTGGGCGCGTCCACACCAATTGTTCCAGGAGGGTCCGAAGGCATGCAGAACCCACCGCCTCCCCCACCGCCGAGCTACGGACAGCCGCCTCCCCCGCCTTCGGGCGGCGAGCCGCCGATGATGCCTCCCCCGGGTGGCGGCTACGCGATGGCGACGCCGAGCAATCTCGCGAGCCCGGGCATGCGCATAGTCGGCGGCCTGATCGACGTGGTGATCCTGTTCGTCATCGGTTTCATCATCAGCCTCATCCTTCAGAAGGCTCAGGGGTTGGCCGGGTTCATAAGCCTTGTGATTGACGTGGCCTACTTCGCCTATTTCTGGAGCTCACGGGGCCAGTCGATCGGCATGATGCCCTTCGGCTTCAAGGTGCGCGACGTGGCGACGGGCCAGTTCCCGACGATCGGCAAGGCCGCCCTCCGCGGCTTCATCTGGACCCTCGAGGTCAGCTTTACGGTCTGCATCATCGGCGCCATCGGCTGGCTGTGGCAGATCTGGGATCCGCAGCACCAGGCGATCCACGACAAGGTCGCGGGGACGATCGTAACCACCTCCTGACCTCGGGACGGGAATGGAGACGCCACCTCCGCCGCCGCCCGGCGGCTATCCTCCGCCGCCGCCCGGCGGTTATCCCCCGCCACCTCCGGCCGGCTACCCTCCGCCGCCAGCGCTCCCAGGTGGATTTCCGCCGGTGCCCCCGCCTTCGTACGGCTACGGCTTTGTGCCGCAAACGAGCTACGGAGGATTCGGGATCCGGGTGGCCGCCTACGTCATCGACTGGGTGATCGGCAACGTCATCGGCTTCGCGCTCGGAATCGTCATCGGCATCCTCGCGGTGGTGACCCATCCCGGCAATCCCGAGCAGGCGGCCAACAACCTCAAGCCCGTCACCGTAGTGGTCGGCATCCTGATCAACATGGCTTACTTCACTGTGCTCTGGACCATCATGGGCGCCACTTTCGGACAGCGGCTTTTCAGGCTGCGCGTGGTGGATGCCGCCAGCGGCCAGCCCATCGGCTTTGGCACGGCCTTGCTGCGATGGATTGGGCTCGTGATCTCGTTCCTTGTCTGCTTTGTCGGCGTGATCTGGGTCGCCTTCGACGGTCGCAAACAGGGCTGGGCTGACAAGATCGCCGGCACGGTCGTGCTGAGGGAGTAGAGCCGGTTAGGCGGGCCCCGCCGGGAATCGTTCGCGCAGCCAGTCGACGATTTCCTGGAGCGGCGTGCCCGGGGTGAAGAGCTGCTCCACGCCTTGCTTTTTCAACGCCGCGATGTCGTCGTCCGGGATGATCCCTCCGCCGAACACGATGATGTCGGTGGCCTTGCGTCTTTTGAGCTCCTGCACGACCGCTGGGAAGAGCGTCATGTGCGCGCCCGAGTGGATGGAGAGCCCGATCACCTGCGCGTCCTCTTGAAGGGCCGCATCGACCACCATTTCGGGCGTCTGTCGCAGTCCTGTGTAGATGACCTCGTAGCCGGCGTCCCGAAGTGCCCGCGCCACGACTTTGACACCGCGGTCATGGCCGTCAAGCCCCACCTTCGCGACGATGATCCGCACCGGACGGACCGCGGTCGGGCTCATACGACCGCCCGCTCGGTGTAGACGCCGAAGACCTCGATCAGGGTGTTCATGATCTCGCCTTCGGTCGCGTAGGCGCGCACCGCCTCGAGGATGTACGGCATCAGGTTGTCGGTGCCGGCCGCCGCCTTGCGCAGGCTGGCGAGCGCGTTCGCGCACCTCGCCTGGTCGCGCTTCCTCCGCACCTCGCGGACGCGGGCGACCTGCTCGCTTTCCAGCCGTGGGTCGATGCGAAGGATGTCGATGGGCACCTCTTCATCCACGGTGAAGTCGTTGACTCCGATCATGATCCGGCGCTTCTGCTCGAGCTCCGACTGGTACCGGAACGCGGAGTCGGCGATCTCTTTCTGGAAGAAGCTCGCCTCGATGGCGGGGATGACCCCGCCGAGATCTTCGATCTGCTTGAAATACCGCTCCGCCTGGCTCTCCATCTCGTCGGTCAAAGCCTCGATGAAATAGCTGCCGCCCAGCGGGTCGACGGTGTTGGCCACGCCGCTCTCGTAGGCGAGGAGCTGCTGCGTGCGCAGCGCGATCCTCGCGGATTTGTCCGTCGGCAGAGCCAGGACCTCGTCCATGGCGTTGGTGTGCAGGGACTGGGTGCCGCCAAGCACCGCCGCCAGCGCTTCGATCGCAGTCCGCGCGATGTTCAGCTCGGGCTGCTGCGCTGTCAGCGACACGCCTGCGGTCTGCGTGTGAAATCGCAGCTTCCATGAGCGTTCGTCCTGCGCGCCATAGCGCTCGCGCATCCACCGCGCCCAGATGCGTCGGGCGGCGCGGAACTTTGCAATCTCTTCAAAGAAATCGATGTGAGCATCGAAGAAAAATGAGAGGCGCGGCGCGAAGTCGTCGACGCGCATGCCCCGCTCGATGCACGCGTCGACGTAAGCCATGCCGTCGGCCAGCGTGAACGCCAGCTCTTGGGCTGCGGTCGAACCGGCCTCACGGATGTGGTAGCCGGAGATGGAGATGGTGTTCCACTTCGGAACTTCTTTCGCGCAGTACTCGATCGAGTCGACGACCAGACGCATCGAGGGCGCCGGCGGAAAGATGAATTCCTTCTGAGCGATGAACTCCTTGAGGATGTCGTTCTGCAGCGTGCCTCCGAGCACCGATGCGGGAACGCCCTGCTCTTCGGCGACCGCGATGTACATGCACAGCAGGATGGCGGCGGGAGAGTTGATTGTCATGGAGGTGGTGATGTCGCCCAGCGGGATCCCGCCGAACAGGGTCTCCATGTCGGCGAGCGAATCGATAGCGACCCCGCAGTGGCCGATCTCACCCCGGCTGGTGGGCGCGTCAGAGTCCTGCCCCATCAAAGTCGGCATGTCGAAGGCCACGGATAGGCCCGTCTGGCCGTTAGCGAGCAGGTATTTGTAGCGCCGGTTGGTCTCTTCCGCGGTGGCGAAGCCCGAGAACTGGCGCATGGTCCAGAGGCGTCCCCGGTAGCCGCTTGGATGGATGCCGCGGGTATAGGGATACTGGCCGGGGAGCTCTTCGGTGCGGGTGGCCGGAAGGTCGTCCTTTGTGTAGAGCGGCTTGAGCGGTATCCCGGAGATCGTCGACGTCTCGATGCCATCGTCGCGGGCCGGGCTGGATTCGAAATCCTCCTCCCAGGCCTGTTTTGGATCGCGGGCTCGAACCTTCAATGGACTGCGTCCCATTATGGCTTTCGGTCGAGGATCTCCTCCGCCGTACTGTACGGCGTCCCCTCTTTCAGCAAGCGCCCGGCCAGGTCCTCGTCCTCGGCCAGCGCTTGCCTGACCCGGTCGCGGGCAATCTCGGCCGCCACCTCGGCGGTTTCATCCTTCAGCCGCTGCTGGGCAAGCTCCTGTGCCCGTCCGCTCGTTTCCAGGTGATGGCGGTGGGCAAGGACCGCCTCCCAGAGCTCGGCGATGCCCTCCTGCTTCGCGGCCACGGTGGCGAGGATGGGGGGCTTCCAGCTTCCCTTCGGGGCGAGGCTGAGCATCGACCGCAGCTCTGTCACAACACGGAGATGTCCATCGAGGTCGGCCTTGTTCACGACGAAGACGTCCGCGATCTCGAGAATGCCGGCCTTGATCATCTGCACGCCGTCTCCGAGGTTGGGTGTCAACACGACAACGGTGGTGTCCGCCACCGCCGCGACCTCCAGCTCGGACTGGCCGACGCCGACCGTCTCGAGGATGACCTGGTCGAAACCAAAGGCTCCAAGGAGGCGAATCGCCTCGCGCGTCGCGAGCGAAAGGCCGCCGAGATGTCCGCGCGCGCCCATGCTGCGGATGAACACCTTGGGGTCGAGCGCGTGGCGCTGCATGCGGATCCGATCGCCAAGGATGGCGCCGCCCGTGAATGGCGAGTTGGGGTCGGTCGCAAGCACCGCGACGGAGCTCTCCATTTTTCTGAGCAGTGCCACCACGCCGTCCACGAGCGTCGACTTCCCCGTGCCTGGCGCTCCCGTGAAGCCGACCACGCCCGGGGTGCGACCCCGGTCACGTAGCGACTCCTCCAGCGCCCGCACCGACGGGTCGCGTCTTTCTACGAGACTGATGGCGCGGGCGAGCGCCCGCGTATCGCCGGATCGGAACCGAGTCGCTAGATCGCCTTCAGTCAGCTCACTTACCCGCCCAAAAAGCGTAGGGCGAAGTCGTGTCCCAGCACCACCACGAGGCCATACGTCTGCTGGCCGGCAGCTGGAGGTGAGTTGGCCGGGGTGGCCGCCACTACGGTGGCGCCGAAGAAGTCCTGGAGATACTTGGTCGTGAGAGGGAACTGGCCGCCGGAGTAGTCCAGGACCAGTGTTGAGGCCGATACCCGATGGCCGACGGGGTCGGCGAGCTGCAATCCGGTTGGGTCGAGCATCGAGGTGACGCGCGAATCGAGGCCGGAGAAGTTGTTCGCCCCGTTCACGACCTGAACCGGAGCCTTCTCGGCGAGCGTCTTCGGATCGATGAAGATGGACGCAACGTACTTGTGGATCATGTTCCAGCTCTGGTCGTCCGCGCACAGCTGAGACACGTTCGGCCCCATGCCGCAGTTGTATGAGTCGAGCAGGTTTCCGGGTCCAACCGCCGACGGGCCGGTCAGCGCGACTCGGATGATCGAGCTGTCGGGAAGGTTCTTGCCCCAGTCGTAGATCGCTTTCATGTCCGAAAGCGACATGTCGGTGTGGATGTTCTTCTGCAGCGCGTCGAGCAGTTGCGGCGCTTTCGAAAAACCGTTCACCGTGGTCGCCTTCTTCTTGATCGCCTGCATGATGTCCTGCTGCCTACGTGCGCGGCCGAAGTCGGATGACTGCTGAGGCTGCTGCGCGTGTCGCGAGCGCGCGACCTGGAGCGCCTGCTCGCCGTTGAGGTGCTGGCAGCCGGCCTTGTAGTGGATGCCGCCGCGGATGTAGCCGTTGTTGTAGTTCGGGTATTCGTAGTCGTCGAGGTTGGTGGACAGGCAGACGTCGACCCCGCCCAGCGTGTTGACGATGTCTCGGAAGGCCACGAAGTCCACCGCGATGTACTTGTCGAACGTGAGGCCGGTGATCTTGCCGACCTCGTGCTCCGCCGCTTTGCCACCACCATCGCGCCCGCCGTACTGCGGATCGACGCAGCAGATGATGCTGGTGTACGGAACCTCGTATGCCGCGTTGATCTTGTTGGTCCAGACCCGGCTGGAGGGTGATTGCAGGTTCATGTGCACGACGAGATCGCGGGGGATCGACATGAGCATCACGCGGCCGGTCGTCGGGTCGATGCTCGCGGCCATGATCGAGTCGGTCAGGTATGGGGCATCGTTCTGCTCGCCCCCCATGCCGAGCAGCAGGATGTTGACCCTCTGCCCGTGATTGAGCTTGTACGCGATGGTGCCCTGAGCGGGCTCGACGGCCTGGACGACTTCTCCGATCGGGTTGAGGTGGTGGCCGGTGGTCGCCGCAATGAAGTCATCGAACCGCTTGTAAGTGAGCGTTGCCGCGACCAGCACGACCAGCAACAAGGCACCGGCAATTACCGCGGGGACCGACCGGGTCAGGCGGTAGGAGACGTTGTAGCGGGATCGCCTGGCCCTAGGCCTGGCCTTGAGCATGCGCACGGGGATTCTAGCGTTCAGACCTTAAGAAACGATCGGCGCGGCGGACTGGTTACGTCACGGCGATGGCGTGCTGCTCGTTGACGAGCTGAGCGCGCCGGAGAGGATGAGGAAGAACCAGCCCACGCTCGCGATGAACCCGATGATGCCCAGCACCAAGCCGACAGTCGCCAGTGTTCCTCCTCCCACGGTGCCTCCGCTGGAGGCGATGCGCTGGCGGGAGATGAATCCCATGATGGCCGCGGTCGGGCCCAGGATGACCCCAAGACAGATGAATGAGCAAACCAGGGAAAGGATCCCGATGACGAGCGACGCGATGGCCAACCCGTCGGTGCGCGGCGCCGCGAAACCGCCGGCCGCGGGGGCGTAACCGCCTGGAGGCGGCGGAATGTAACCCCCACTCGGAGGCGGAGGCGGCGGAACCGCGCCTCCACCCGGAGGCGGGGGCGGCGGGGGCGGGGGCGGAGGCGCGCCTCCACCCGAAGGCGGTGGCGGTGGCGGCGTGTAACCTCCCCCCGGAGGCGGCGGCGGCGGGGGCATAGCGGACATCGGACTCCTCCTTAAGCCGCCTTCGCGGCAGCTGTCCCGAGCTCAAAACTGCGGATGATCCACGCCTGCATCGCAAGCGCGTACGCGGATGTGAAAAGGACCCCGAGACCACACAAGACGATGCCCAACGACCCGACGAATCCGGCAGCGATCAGCATAAGGCCGGCGATCAGTGTGTTGGCCCCGTTGATACGAGATCGCCGCACCACGGCGGAAACGTTCAGCCCCCCTGGAATTCCGTCGCGATCGGTGGCCAGCACGATCGACGGCAGGGCGAAGTTAAATGCCAGAGATCCCAGCGTCGCGACGCTGAACGCCAGCAGGCTCAACACGATGGCGAGCGAGACCAAAGCCGGGTTGGCGGAACCTTGCGACTGGCTCGAGGCGATCAGCAGAGCCGGAACGTAGATGGCGGCCGCGATCAGCACGACGGCCAGGCCGTAGAGGAGGTTGACCACGAAGAGGCGAACGCCGCGCCCGATATAGCTGAGGTTGGCCGGAGCGAATGCCTCCTCGCCGGCGCGCAGGCGGTCGAGGGTGGCCAGCATCCAACCGATGCCGTTGATCGCGCCGACGATGGGGATCAGCAGGGTGAGGGCGATGATCAGGAGTTTGGTCAGCCACTCCGGATCGCGCGCCGGCCAGGCGAACGCGTCGGTGATGCGCTCCACGCGGGGACGCTACTCGACGGCGGTGGCTTGAGAAATGGCGACCAACACCACCACCAGCCAGACCAGCGTGACGGCCGAACCGATGGCCATCGCCACGGCGCCGAGCACCCAGCCCGTGACGGCCATGCCGCGGCCTCCGAGACCTCCCTTCGAGCTGTCGATGTTGTTGACGGCGGACTTGCCGAGGAAATAGGCGAGGGAGCCCAAAGCCATCCCGGGTATCCCAAAAGGCAGGCCAAGCACGATTCCCGCGATCGCCGAAAGCAGCGATGCTGTCGCGCGCCCATCGGTTGAGCCGCGGGCCCGAGCCTGTGGAGGAGGTGGGTAGGCCGGCGGTGGATGCCACGGGGCGACAGCGGCGGGCTGCGGCCCGCCGTCGGCGTGGCTCTTTTCGAGCTCTGAGTTTGGCGAGGTCACCGCGTGAGCGCCCGGGCGATCACCACGCGCTGGATCTGGTTGGTGCCCTCATAGATCTGGGTGATCTTGGCGTCTCGCATCATCCGCTCGACTGGGTAGTCGGAGATGTACCCGTAGCCACCAAGCAGCTGCACGCAGTCGGTCGTCACCTTCATCGCCATGTCCGAGGCGAAGAGCTTCGCCATCGCAGCGATCTTGGTCAGGTCTGCCGCCTTGGAGTCGACCTTGGTCGCGGCGCGGTACACGAGATGGCGAGCCGCCTCGATCTGAGTTGCGATGTCGGCCAGCATGAACTGGATGCCCTGGAAGCTCGCGATCGGCTGCCCGAACTGGTGGCGCTCCTTCACGTAATTGAGCGCGTAGTCGAACGCGCCCTCGGCGATGCCGAGCGCCTGGGCGCCGATGCCGGGCCGCGATCGATCGAGCACCGCCAGCGCGATCTTGAAGCCCGCGCCCTCTTCGCCAAGCCGGTTCGCGGCGGGGACCTTGACGTCCTCGAAGACCAGCTCAGCGGTCGGAGAGCCGCGAATGCCCAGCTTGTGCTCGAGCTTCGGCGCCTTCCACGGACTCGTCTCTCGCTCCAGCACGAATGCCGATATGCCCCGGTGATCCGCGGAGGGATCCGTCTGCGCAAAGACCACCAGGGTCCCCGCGACGCTCCCGCCGGTGATGAACTGCTTCGAACCGTTGATCACGTATTCGTTGCCGTGCTTCTTGGCGACTGTCTTCATCGCGGCGGCGTCGGAGCCGGAACCGGTCTCGGAAAGCGCGTAGGCCGCGACCTTCTCGCCTGAGGCGAGTGGAGGGCAAAGACGCTTTTTCTGCTCCTCAGAACCCGCCACGAGGATCGGGTAGGAGCCGAGGGCCTGGACCGCGAGGATCAGCGAAGACGAGGCGCACGCCTTGGCGATCTCCTCGATGCCCATGCAGATCGTGACGCTCGAGCCGGAGATGCCGCCGTACTGCTCCGGAAACGGGATGCCCAGGATGCCGTTCTCGGCAAACAGCTTCTCGATGTCCTTCGGATACTCGGCCTTCTCGTCGATCTCCGCCGCGCGAGGCGCGACCCGGTCCTGGACAAGCTCCCGGATGGTGTCGCGGATCGCGACTTGCTCTTCCGAGAACTCGAAGTCCATGGGGGGAGCTTAGCCCAGCAAGTGACGAGCGATGACGATCCTCTGGACCTGGTTCGAGCCTTCGTATATCTGGAGCGCTTTCGCGTCGCGCACGTGCCTCTCGAAAGTCGCTCCGGCCAGAGTTCCTTCCTCACCCGCAAGCTGCACCGCGTCGATCGCGAGCTGCATCGCCGTGTCGGTGCAGTGGAGCTTGGCCATCGAAGCCTGGCGCGTGAATGGACGTCCGCGGCTGCAAAGCCACGCGGCGTGGTAGGCGAGCAGGCGGGCCGACTCGAGCCGCGTGGCCATGTCCGCGAGCAGAAAATCATCGCCCTGCTCTCGGCCCCGCTCGCGCAGAAGCACGCGGGACTCGTCAAGCGCCGCCTGGGCGATGCCCAGAGCCTGCCCGGAGATCCCGATCCGCCCCGAGTCGAGCGCCCGCATGGCGATCGTGAAGCCCTGTCCTTCCGCGCCAAGCCGGTTCTCGGCGGCGACCTCGACGTCTTCGAGCACGAGCTCGCCGGTCGGTGAGCCGTGCAGTCCCATCTTCTTGAAGACCTGGCCCACCCGCAGGCCCGGGGCGCTCGAGGGCACCACAAACGCGCTCACGCCGGCGGCCTTCTCCTCGCCGGTGCGCGCGAAGACGATGTACAGCCCGGCGCGGCCGACGTTGGTGATGAAAATCTTGGTCCCGTTGATGACGTAACCGGTCCCGTTACGCCTCGCGCTCGTCTTCAGCGACGCGGCGTCCGACCCGGAAGCAGGCTCGGTCAGCGCGAATGCCCCCAGGAGCTCGCCGGAAGCAAGCCTCGGCAGCCACTTGCGTTTCTGGTCCTCGGTTCCAAACAGCAGGATCGGCTCGCTGCCGACGCTGGTGTGCACGTCGACGATGACCGATGTCGAAGCGCACGCCTGCGCGAGCTCTTCGATGCAGATGGCGAAGGCGAGAGCGTCAAGCCCCGCGCCGCCGTACTCGCTTGGGATGAGAACTCCCATCAAGCCCGCCTGGGCAGCCGCCTTGACCGCCTCGTCCGGGAAACGATGGTCTCGATCGACCTCGGCCGCGAGCGGAAGGACGACCCCTTGCGCGAGCTCGCGCACCGCCGCGCGAAAGGTCGCGTGCTCGGCGGTGAGTTCGAGATCCAACTGAACCTAACTAGAATAGTGACCTGGTCATGGAAGCTGGTCCCAGGTATCTCGAAGGCACCACTGTAGGCAGTGGGCGCGACATCATCGGCGTCCGGCGAGATCGGATCGCAGACATCATCGGGACCGGGCGCGAGATCATCTCGCGCGCAAAGTCGGAGAAGATCCTGCCCGATACGATCACGGGTGCCACAGCGGCGCTGCTGGTCACCATCGCCGGCTACGGTGAGCCCCTGTCGGAGGGCCAGTGGCGCGAGCTCGCCGGCGTGGTCGGCGGCATCATGCGGGACAGCACGTACGCGGACCTTGCCCGGCTGCGCAATCTCATCACCCAGGAGCAATTCCTGAACGTGGCGCGCAACCAGGGCTACGGCCGTTTCATCCGCCGTCTGGACGACGGGCGGTGGGTGTGCGAGCTTGCCCCGAAGCTCGAAGACCTTCCTGACGAGTAACCCGATGGTGAGGAGGCTGCTGGGGCGGCCGGTCCGCGTCCTGTTTGCTTTCGTCTTCCTGGTGGCCGTCATCAGCCCGGCGGGAGTCGTGGTCGCGGTCGTCTGGTCGGCGCCACCCGTCAACGGCGCCGCCACCGACCCCACGCTGCTGGCCGACACAGGACCGGTTCGCATGCTGCCTGAGCCGGACGTCCAGCCGGTGAGCCTGCCCCCGCCCGAGTTCAACGTCTACGCCAACACGCTGTCCGGCGTCGTGCCCTGCCCGCTGTGCGACCTGCCTCCACGCGTGTACGTCCCGAACAGCACCGCTGGGACTGTGGACGTGATCGATCCGTTGACTTTCAAGGTGATCGACCACTACGCAGTCGGTTTCATCCCGCATCACGTCACGCCCGCATGGGACATGAGCCAGCTCTACGTCGACAACGAGGGGTCCAGCAAGCTCACGGTCCTGGACATCCACACGGGCAGGCCTTCAGGCACGATCTCGATCCCGTTTCCGTACAACCTGTACTTCACTCCCGACGGTTCGAAGGCGGTCGACGTCGTCGAGCGCCTGCAGCGAGTTGAGTTTCGAGACCCGCACGACTGGCACCTGCTCAAGTCGGTGGGAATCCCGTGGGCCGGCGCCGACCACCTCGATTTCAGCGCGGACGGAGGCTACCTGATGATCTCCACCGAGTACTCGGGCATGGTCGTCAAGGTCGACATCAACAACATGTCGCTCGCCGGTTACGTGTACGTCGGCGGACTGCCGATCGACGTCAAGCTCTCCCCCGACGGCCGCTATTTCTACGTCACCAACCAGGGACGGATGGGCGTCTCGGTGATCGACCCGGTGGCGATGAGAGAGGTCAAGTTCATCCCCACAGGTCGCGGAGCGCACGGCCTCCAGATCTCCCGCGATACGAAGTCGCTCTACGTCTCCAACCGGCTCGACGGATCGTTCTCGGTCATCGACTTCGCGACGCAGTCGGTGGCGGCAAAGTGGTACATCGCCGGTGGCGGCAGCCCCGACATGCTGCAGCTCAGCCCGGACGGAACACAGCTGTGGGCCTCAGGTCGATTCAGCCGGAGCGTTTACGTGATGTCGACCGTCACGGGCACGCTGATCGCCAAGATCCCGGTGGGGTCAGAGGACCATGGACTGACGTACTTTCCGAACGTCGGCCTGCACAGCCTCGGCCACAACGGCGTTTATCGCTAAGCGTCTAGCAGCCGAGCAGCCGCGCTATCAGCATCCTCTGAACTTCTGACGTTCCTTCGCCGATCTCGTTGACCTTCACGTCACGCCAGTAACGCGCGACGGGGTAGTCCTCCATGAAGCCGTAGCCGCCGTGGATCTGCACCGCCTGGTCGGCCGCTCGCTTGGAGGTCTCCGACGCGTAGAGCTTGCACATCGCCGCCAGCATCCGGGTTTCGTCAGGCGTGTCGGCGCCCGACTGCATGTAAGCCGACGCGGCGCGATAGACCATCGTGCGGGCGAGCTCGGTTTCCATCGCCATGTCTGCGAGCTTGAACTGCACCGCCTGGTGCTTTGAGATGGGCACGCCAAACGTGCGCCGCTCCTTCGCATACGCGAGCGACGCGTCGAGGCAAGCCTGCGCGAGACCGACCGAAAGCGCAGCGATGGCGATGCGGCCCCCCATCAGCGTGTGGAGGAACTGCCGGTAGCCGCCGCCCTGGGCCCCGAGGAGGTTCTCCTTCGGCACCGCGCAGTCTTCGAAGCTGAGCGGATGCGTGTCGGACGAATGCCATCCGAGCTTGCGGTACGACGGCAGCACGTGATAGCCGGGTGTTCCGGTCGGGATCATGATGGCGCTGATCTCGGGGCTGCCGCCGTTGGCCTTGCCGGTCACCGCTGTCACGGTCACGCCCGCCGAGATGTCGGTTCCGCAGTTGGTGATGAACTGCTTTGCGCCGTTGACGACCCACTTCCCGTCGCGGGCCTCGGCGCGAGTCTTGGTCGCGCCGGCGTCAGACCCGGCTTCCGGCTCGGTCAGCCCGAAGGCCCACAGCTTGCGTCCGGCGAGGAGGTCCGGCAGCCATCTCTGCTTCTGCTCGCTGGTGCCGAAATCATGGATGGGCGCAGCTCCGAGGCATACCGCCGCCTCGAGCGTGATGCCGACTCCCGTGTCGGCGCGCGAGATCTCCTCGATCGCCAGGCACAGCGAGAGAAAGTCGCCGCCGGCGCCGCCGTACTCCTCGGAAAACGGCAGGCCGAACAGTCCGAGCTCCCCCATCTGCCGGACGACGCCGTAACCGAACTTGTGCTCGCGGTCGAGCTCCTCAGCCGCGGGCGCGACGACCTCTCGGGCGAAATCCCTGCACGTGTCGCGGATGGCCTGCTGCTCCGGGCTCAGATCGAAGTTCACGTCACCCATCGTTGCATGGTCGGCACAATGCCTATAGGACTTTGGTCATCTCGTATTCGACGGCGGGTTCGCTCGGCCGGACCACGATGACCCTGCCCGTACGCGCAAAGCCGCTGCCCTCATAAAGCCTCTGAGCCTTGTCGTTCACCTCGGTGACCCACAGCAAGACCTGGCTGTAGCCCTGGCTTTTCGCCCAATCCACCACGGCTTCGACGAGCGCCGTCCCGACGCCCTGGGTGCGAAAGCGGGGGTCGACCCACAGGGCGGTCAGCGCCGCGGCGTCATGGAACTCGCCTGGGCCGGCCCCGACGGTGCCCACCACCTGTCCGTCGACCTCCGCCACGAATCGTGTCCTTTCGGAGAGACGGTGCCGCCAGCTCCCCTCGCTCGCGGCTCGCTCGGCATCGTAGGTCGAGCCAAACGCGTAGGGGGCCTCTTGCAGAGCGGCCAGCCTGATCTTCCGAAAGACCTGCCACTCGTCGGGGCCGATCCGCCGGATGTGGAGTGTCACGTGCCCGCAGGTCCTTGAGAGGTTCGCGGCCTCGACGGGAGGAGCCAAGGAGAGGGTGGCGCAAGGAGGAGCGCATCTGTGGATGCGTGACGACGCGGCGCCAGGCCCCTCGACGCCGGCTTCAGCGCCCTTCTCCCCGCGCGGAATCGTCAGATTCCCGGCGGTGAGACGGCGCCCGCCCGTCTAGGCCGCGAAAATCCAAGGTCCTGCGGGTGCGGGACACTCAGTTGCCGAGGACGAAGACCTTCAGCGCCCAGCTCACGGTGATGGCGCTCACCACGCCGATGGCAAGCACCCGCCACTGGACGCCCGTCAGTCGCGGCACCCACGTCCGGCCGGTCACCGCACCTGCGACCAGGCCCCCTACCGCCGTCAACGTGCCGGCGAAGAACAGAGGGCCAAGCGGGTAGAGCCGGACAGCGTCCGCGAGGTCACCCTCCCACATGTACGCAAACGACCGCGTCCCGCCGCAGAAGGGACACGGATGCCCGGTGAGGTAATAGAAAGGACACGGAGGGGCCGTCAGGTGCGCCGCCTGGAGAAAGAAATAGATTCGGGTGTAGGCAAGCCAGACCAGCAGGCCGGCGAGCAGAGCGAGGTCACGCCTCCTCTCCGAGGGGACCGCCCTGCTGAGCGACAGAGGCCTCGCCATCATCTCAGCAGCCCGACAATGTCGTCGGTGGTCTCCGCCACGGCGACCCCGGCCTTGCGGAAGGCCTCTTCCTTGCTCTTGGCGGTGCCACGGTTGCCCGAGATGATGGCCCCGGCGTGGCCCATGCGCTTTCCCTCCGGCGCGGTGCGTCCGGAGATGAAGGCAACTGTCTTCAGCCGGCTGCCGCGTCCGAGCAGCTCGGCGGCATGCTCTTCATCGCTGCCGCCGATCTCGCCGATGACGACCAGGTGGGTGGTCGCCGGATCCTTCTCGAAGAGCGCGATCACGTCTTTGAACGTCAACCCGAGCACCGGGTCACCACCGATCCCGACGATCGTCGACTGTCCCATGCCGGACGCGGAAAGGGCCGAACCAACCTCATAGGTCAACGTGCCACTTCGCGAGACTAGCCCGACCGGGCCGGGCATGGTGATCGTCTGCGGGATGATGCCGATCTTGGCCACACCCGGTGTGATCAAACCCGGGCAGTTGGCGCCAAGCAGCCGCGCCGCGGGGTAACCGCGCAGGAAGTCCTTGACCTTGATCATGTCCTGGATCGGGATGCCCTCGGTGATGCACACGATAAGCGTGATCCCGGCCGCCGCCGCTTCCATGATCGCGTCGGCCGCGAACGGAGGCGGGACGAAGATGCCTGACGCGTTGGCGCCGGTTGCTTTCACCGCGTCGGCCACCGTGTTGAAGACCGGCACGCCCAGGTGGGTGGTGCCGCCCTTGCCTGGGCTCGTCCCACCGACTACCTTCGTCCCCATCGACTGCATCTGCTCGGTGTGAAACGAGCCTTCGCGCCCGGTGATGCCCTGGACGATCACTCGCGTGGTGGCGTCGAGCAGGATGCTCACGCGCGGACCCTTGTAAGCTCGACGATCTTCTGCGCCGCCTCCCAGGCGTTGGCGCCTGGCTCGATGCCGTTTTCCTTGAGGATCCGGCGGCCCTCCTCTTCGCGGGTGCCGCTCAAGCGGACGACCAGTGGCAGGTGCATCTTCAGGTTGTCCCGAGCGTGGACGAGACCCTTGGCCACTTCGTCCCCGCGGGTGATGCCGCCGAAGACGTTCATCAGGACGCCCTTCACGCGAGGGTTCATGAGGATGACCGCCAGGGCGTTCTCGACCACCTCGGCCTTCGCGCCACCGCCGATGTCGCAGAAGTTTGCCGCCCGCCCACCCGCACGCTGGACCAGGTCGAGCGTGCTCATGCAGAGTCCCGCGCCGTTGCCGATGATCCCGATCTCGCCGTCAAGCGACACGTAGGTGAGGCCACGCTTTTTCGCCTCGACCTCGTACGGGTCGCCCTCGACCACGCCGCCGTAGCGCTCTTCCAGGTCCTGGTGCCGCCACGCGGCGTTCTCGTCGACCTCGAGCTTCGCGTCGCCCGCGATCACCTCACCCGTTTTCGTCACGACGAGCGGGTTGATCTCCGCCGTGACCGCGTCGAGCTCGGGAATGGCGCGGTAGAGCTTCTTGATCAGGGCGCCGAGCGGCCTCGCCAGCTCGCCAAGCCCAGCGTCGAAGACGAGCTGCGTGAGCTCGAAATCCAGCGGACCTCGCCAGGGATTCGGATAGAGGCGCGCGATCGACTCGGGCGATTCCTCAGCCACCTGCTCGATGTCCATGCCGCCTTTCGCCGACAGCATGAGGATGTTCGCGCGCGCGTCGCGATCGACGGTGAACCCGAGATAGATCTCGCGCCCTATCTCGAGCGCCGTCTCGCAGTAGACGAGAGGGACCTTGAAGCCCTTGATGTCCATTCCGATGATCTGAGCGGCGGCCTTGCGCGCCTCATCCGGCGTGCCGGCGAGCTTGATGCCGCCGGCCTTGCCGCGCCCGCCAACCGGGACCTGCGCCTTCACCGCAACCGGACCCAGCTGTGCGCACGCCGCCGCCGCCTCGTCAGGTGTGCGCGCGACCTTACCCGCCGGGATCTTGATGCCAAGGAGGTCGAGGACCTCCTTCGCCTGATACTCGAGGAGCTTCAAATCAGGGCGACGACGGGTGGAAGGGACAGGCCGTGTTGCTGGAGGCGCTGTTCGCCCATCCGTTGCAGAAGGCCTGCTGGAATTCGGAGCTGTTGAAAGCGAGGACCGTCAGGCCGATCACGACGACGAGCACGACGACCAGCAAGAAGCCGCACCCGATGAGGACGGCCGGCACGGCCGAGCTCTTGCGGGCAGGCTGAGCACCAAGCGGCCGCCACACAGCGCCATCCCAGTACTGGAGGCCGTCGTCGGAGATCCACCGGCCCTGCGCGTCCTGTCTAGGCACGAGTCAATTATGAAAGGCCGCCTGATAGACGATCGCCAAACCCGCATACCACTGTCCTGTGCGGGCATTCTCGGGGACTGAGACCCGCATCTCACAGTCCGATGCGGGTCTCAGCGGTGCACGCCCCTTTTCAGAGGGGGATGTTTCCGTGCAAGCGCGGGCTGCGGCGCCGCTCCTTTCGCAGTGCGATCCGCAGCGCGCGGATCAGCTCGAGGCGTGTGCGGCCCGGCTCGATCACGTCGTCGATGTACCCGCGCTCGGCGGCGATATAGGGATTGGCGAACCGCTCCGTGTACTCGGTGACCAGCTCCCGCCGCCGGCTCACGGGATCCGCCGCAGCCTCCAGCTCACGGTGGAAGATGATGTTGACCGCCCCCTCCGGTCCCATCACGGCGATCTCCGCCGTCGGCCACGCAACGTTGAAGTCCGCCCTGATGTGCTTCGAGCACATCACGCAGTAAGCGCCGCCGTACGCCTTGCGCGTGATGACCGTGAGCTTCGGCACCGTCGCCTCGCTGAACGCATAGAGAAGCTTCGAGCCATGACGGATGATCCCGCCGTATTCCTGCGCCGTGCCTGGCAGAAAACCCGGCACGTCCACAAAGGTGACCAGCGGGATGTTGAACGCGTCGCAGAAGCGCACGAAGCGGGCGGCTTTCACGGATGCGTTGATGTCGAGCGACCCGGCCATGACCTTCGGCTGGTTGGCCACGACCCCGATCGGGTGGCCGTCGAGGTGGGCGAACCCCACCACCATGTTCATCGCGAAATACGGCTGAACTTCGAAGAAGTCGCCATGGTCGACGACCATGCCGATCACGTCCTTGATGTCGTAAGGCTCTTTCGGGTTGTCGGGGATGATCGTCGCGAGGCCAGGCGCCGCGCGCTCCGGGTCGTCGCTCGTGTTCGCGAGCGGAGGCTGCTGGTCAAAGCTCTGTGGGATGTACTTGAAGAGGCGGCGGACCTGTGCGAAGCACTCGTCCTCGGATTCGGCCAGGAAGTGCGCGACGCCCGATTTGACGTTATGCACCTCCGCACCTCCGAGCGAGTCGAACGTCACGTTCTCACCTGTGGTGACCCGAATCACCTCAGGCCCGGTGATGAACATGTAGCCCACCTCGTGAACCATGAAAGTGAAGTCCGTCATCGCGGGCGAGTAGACGGCGCCGCCTGTGCAAGGCCCGAGGATCAGGCTCAGCTGCGGGATCAGCCCGCTCGCCTCCACATTGCGCCAGAAGATCTCGGCGTAGCCGGCCAGCGATACGACGCCCTCCTGGATGCGAGCGCCACCCGAGTCGTTGATTCCGATGATCGGGATGCGGTTCCGCAGGGCCAGGTCCATCACCTTGATCACCTTCTCGGCGAAGACCTCACCGAGAGAGCCGCCGAAGACCGATGCGTCGTGGCTGAAGAGGACCACGTCCCTCCCGTCGATCTTCGCCATGCCCGTCACGACCCCGTCGCCCGGAACACGACGGCCCTCGAGGCCGAAGCCGGTGGCGCGATGCGTCGCGAAGATGTCGATCTCCTCGAACGAGTTGCGGTCGACCAGGCGCGCGATCCGCTCGCGTGCGGTCAGCTTGCCCTTGGCGTGCTGCCGGTCGAACGCTTCGGCGTCTCCATGGCCCGCCTCGTACTTGCGCTGCCTCAGCTCGTTGAGCGGATCGACCTTCTTGTTCCGCGGCGTGGACCCCATCAGCGCTCCATGAACATCCAGCGGTGGCCCTCGAGGTCCTCGGCCCTGTACCGCTTGCCAGGCCCGCCCGACTCGACCTCCGAGAGAATCGTCGCGCCGGCCGCCCTGGCGCGCTCGAAGTGCGCCGTCACATCGTCGACGTAGACCAGCACGCCGTCGATGATGTACGGCACCTCCGACCACTTCTTGGCCGCCTCGCTCTCCTCGCGATGGCGCTTGGGCCCGTGGTAGTGCGGCGACGGCGTGGCGAGCATGATCATGCCCTCGCCTGCCTCCATCTCCCCGTGGCTGAGCCGCCCGTTTTCACCCAGCATTCGCGCCCGCTCGCGAAAGCCGAACGCACGTGCCAGCCAGTCCATCGCCGCGGCCCCGTCCTCGTAAGCGAGCATCGGGATCACCGCCGGATATTCGTCGGTCATGCCGCCTCCCCGGGTCGATACTCCCCAAACACAGTGCGCAAAACCGCACAGCATTCGCCGATCGTCACGTAGTCGGCGAGCGCCGCCTTGAGGGGAATCATCAGGTTGTCTGTGCCACGCGCAGCGCGCTCGATCTCGGCCAGGTGCCGGTCGACGACCTCTTTGGAGCGGCGCGCCCGCAGCCGCTTCAGCGCCCGGGATTGCGCGACCTGGTGGCGTGGGCTGATCTTCATGATCTCGACCGGCTGGGCATCGGTTTCCGCATATCGGTTGACGCCGACCACGACACGCTCGCCCGACTCGACACGCCGCTGCAACCGGTAGGCACTGTCGCCAATCCGCCGCTGGGTCCAGCCGTTTTCGATGCAGGCCACCGCCCCGCCGAGCTCGTCTATCTCCGCCATGATCGCCTGCGCCTCCTCCTCCACCCGGTCGGTGAGGTTCTCCACGTAGTACGACCCGCCCAGAGGGTCGGCGACCAGCGGGACGGCGGTCTCGTAACCGATCACCTGCTGCGTGCGCAGCGCGAGCTCGGCCGCGTTCTGCGACGGAAGTCCGAGCGCCTCGTCGTATGCGTTCGTGTGAAGCGACTGAGTGCCGCCGAGCACCGCGCTCATCGCCTCGAGCGCGGTGCGCACCACGTTGTTCAGGGGCTGCTGGGCGGTCAGCGTCACACCTCCCGTCTGGGTGTGAAAGCGCAGCGCCTGAGACCGTTCGTCGACAGCGTGGAAGCGGTCGCGCATGATGCGCGCCCACATGCGCCTCGCCGCGCGAAACTTCGCCACCTCCTCGAAAAAGTCCATGTGCGAGGCGAAGAAAAACGAGAGATGCGGCGCGAACTCGTCCACCTCGAGACCGGCAACCTGCGCCGCCTCGACGTAGGCGATGGCGTGGCTCAGGGTGAATGCGATCTCCTCCGCCGCGGTCGAGCCCGCCTCGCGGATGTGATAGCCGGAGATCGAGATCGTGTTCCAGTTCGGCAGGTTGCGCCCGCAGTACGCGAAAAGATCGGTGATCAAGCGCATCGAGGGCTTCGGAGGAAAGATGTACGTTCCGCGCGCCGCGTACTCCTTGAGGATGTCGTTCTGCACAGTGCCGGTGATCTTCTCCGGCGGGCATTCTTGTTTCTCCGCAACCAGCTGATACAGCAGGAGCAGCATCGCCGCGGTGGCGTTGATGGTCATCGACGTCGAAACCTTGTCCATCGGAATGCCCTTGAAAAGGACCTCCATGTCCTCGAGCGAGTCGATCGCCACCCCGACCTTGCCGACCTCCCCATTGGCCATCGGATGGTCGGAGTCGTAGCCAATCTGCGTGGGCAGGTCGAAGGCGACTGACAATCCGGTCTGGCCCTGCTTGAGCAGGAACTGGTAGCGCTTGTTCGACTCCGCTGCCGAGCCGAACCCGGCGTACTGGCGCATCGTCCACAGGCGGCCGCGATACATGTCCTGGTGCAGGCCGCGCGTGAACGGAAACTGGCCGGGCGGCGGTTCTTCCTCGCGGCGGTCCTTGGATGAGTAGACCGGCTTCAGTGGAAGGCCGCTGTCGTTGGTGACGTCGCTCATGTCTCTACCAACTCCGTGAGCACCCCGCCCACGCTCTTCGGGTGCAGGAACGCGATGCGCGTGCCGTGCATCCCTATGCGTGGCTCGGTGTCGATCAGCTCGAGGCCCGAGGCGCGGGCATCGGCGAGCGCCTGGTCGATGTCGGTCACGGCGTAGGCGACGTGGTGCAGGCCCGGCCCGCGCTTGGCCATGAACTTTCCGACCGGCGAGTCTTCGCGCAGGGCTGCCATCAACTCCACTTCGCCGTCGCCGACCCGAAGGAATGCGGCTTCGAGCCCTTCCTTGTCGTTGGTGGCGCGGTGCACAAGCTCTGCGCCGAGCGCGCTCTGGTACGTCCGGATCGATTCATCGAGGTCGGCCACCGCAACGCCGACGTGATGAATGCGGGTCGGCATGCTCAATAGGTGTACCAGCCCTCTTTCGTCTTGCGTCCGAGCTTGCCTGCTTTGACCTTCGCCTCCAGCTGGGGCGATGGCCGGTAGCGCTCGTCACCCGTTGACCGGTACATGTGAAGGCGCGCGTTGTACGTGACGTCGAGCCCGCTGAAGTCGCCCAGCCGGAATGGTCCCATCGGCCAGTTCAGGCCCTTTTCGACCGCGGTGTCGATGTCCTCGAACGACGCCACGCCCGCATCGAGCAACCGGTACGCCTCCTGCGTCGCGGCGTGGAGGATGCGGTTGACGATGAATCCGTCGATCTCCCTGTTGATGAGCACCGCGGTCCGGCCCATCTCCGTCGCCATCGCCATCGCCCTCTCCACCGTCTCGTCAGATGTCAGTGGTCCGCGCACCACCTCGACCAGGTCCATCACCAGCACCGGAAAGAAGAAGTGCATGTTGACGCAGCGCTCTGCACGTGCGACCACGTCGGCGAGCTTGCTGATGCCCATCGTCGACGAGTTGCTCGCGAGGACGGCGCCCGGTGGCGCGGCCAGGTCGAGCTGGGCGAACACAGCACGCTTCAACGCGAGGTCTTCGAAGACGGCTTCGATGACGAAATCGGCGCCTGCCACGGCGCGAGAGAGGTCGGTCGTGGTGCTCACGGAGGAAAGCGCTGCTGCCACCCGGTCGGGTTCGAGCTTCCCTTTCTCGACGCGCCGCATCAGGTGGCCGCGGTTCGAGTCGACCGCCCTCTGCAGCTGCTCGCCGCTTTTGTCCTGGAGCCGCACCTCGACTCCATGAAGCGCCGCCTGCTGAGCGATCTGCGCTCCCATGCTGCCGGCGCCAATCACCGCCAGCGTTGTCACTGGACGGAAAAGACCCGCGTCACACGATTCAAAGTCGGGACGTTGGTCAGCATCCCATCGATCCGCAGCTTGCCCTTCATCAGCTTCAGCGCGACGCCCCGGCCCACCTCGTCGTAGTACACCGGCAGGCCGAAGAGTCCGATCTTCAGGTTGCTGAGGCTCATCACCGTGTCAGCCTCGGCGCGGATCGTGATCGTGCGGCGCGGCTCGAGGCCGTCATAGACAGTCAGCCGGCCGGCATCGAAGACCAGGGTCACGCCTTCCTCGATGTCGGTCACCCAGATGCCCACTCGCGCGGCCAGCGCGTCGAAGTCCTTTCGCTTGCCCGGATTGGCCAGCACGTTGGCCTCGATCAGGCCGCCGAGCATTCCCGCGAACGCGCTGGGCTCGCTGCTCGCGTACCTGACGAGACCGGGCTCGTCCGCCGTCGACTCTACCCTTCGTCCGGCCATTCGACCGGTACCCGGGCCGTGCACTCGGTCATCTCCTGCGACGCCTTCGTGTAGCGCACGATCGTCGGGAGGTCGCCCTTGAGCTTGAGCTTGCCCTGGAGCATGCCCTTGGTCGCGTCCAGCTCCCTGGTGGCGACCTGCTTCCACCGCGAGTAGGGCGCGGTGATGACGAAGTCGCATCTCTGCGCATCGGCGGCCGGCCCAACCGTGATGTCGCGTGCCTCGCCGTCGAAGAGGTCCATCACCACACCGCGCGACTCGGGGAAGTTCTTGTCCGGCTCGGCCTCGACGACCAACCCGACCGTCCACTTCCAGCCCTTGGCGGCCGACTTGTAGACGTTGGACTTGTTGACCTCGTCCTTGAACTGCATTGCCCAATCGTCCGAAGCAAACTTGACCGCCATGTTCTTTCCTCCTGGTTGCGGCCATCCAGCCGCAGGCGACTAGGTTACCTACACCACAGACCTATACGATGGCGCCGTGGGGTCCGGGGTAGGGGTCGCGCCGTACTACGAGCCTCTCTCGGCGCGCGACGCCTGGTTTCTCTACGCCGAACGGGCACAGACACCGCTCGACATCGGCACCGTCTACGTGTTCGAGGGCGGGTCCCGGGTTCCCGGCGGGCGAGGCGCACTTGGCGTCGAGGAAACGATCAAAGAGAGGATCCACCTGGTGCCGCGCTACCGGCAGCGCATCCATCGCGTGCCGTGGAACCTCGCCCACCCGGTCTGGGTGGACGATCCGCATTTCGACCTCGGCGCTCACATCCGGCGCGAGGTGCTCCCGCCGCCTGGAGACGGGGCATCTCTGAGGCGCCTGGTGATGCGCATCCTGGCGCGGCCATTGGACATGCGGCGGCCGTTGTGGGAGATGACCATCGTCACCGGCCTCCGCGGCGGGCGCGTTGTGCTGGTGAACCGCGCCCATCACGCGATGTTGGACGGGGTGTCTTCGGTCGACATCCTGACGCTGCTTGTGGACACAGACCCGGAGGGCTACACGCCTGTGCCCCCGGAGAACGGCTGGCAGCCGCGCCCCGAACCGTCGAACTGGCAGCTGATCCGGCCGCTGCTGTGGAACTTCGATTCGCCTCAGAAGGCCGATCGCACGAGACTGCCAGCCGTGTGGCGAACAAGGCGCCTGCCGTGGGCCGGGATGCTGAAGATGAGCGGCAGGATGGTCAGGCCGAGCCCGGACCTGTTCTTCAACCGCACGATCGGGCCACAGCGCACGGGCCGTGGGCTCAAGGTTCCAATCGCGGCGTTCAAGGCGTTGAAGGATCGCTTCGGCTGCACGGTCAACGACGCCGTGCTCGCCGTCGTATCCGAGGGCCTCCACCGTTGGTTCAAGGCCCGCGGCGAGAGCGTGCCGGCCAAGGTCCGCGTCTTCTGTCCGGTCAGCGTCCGAGGCGACGACGGGCGCGGCCGCCTCGGAAATCAGATCAGCGGGATGGTGCTGGAGCTGCCCACCGGCGATCTGAAAATCGAGGAGCGACTGCGACAGATCAAAGTGACCACCGGGGACCTGAAGCGCACGCGACAGGCTGTCGCGGCCGACAAGCTGGCGGGGCTCGCGGACTGGGCCCCCGCATCGCTCTTGGTCCTGGCCGGCCGGCTCATGTCGAACCCACAGGCCGGCGCCAACATCAACGTCACCAACATCCCCGGTCCGCAGTTCCCGCTGTACTCAGGCGGCGCGCAGCTGCTCGAGGTGTGGCCTTTCGCGCCGCTGTACCCATCGATGGGACTCGGCGTCGCGATCGTGTCCTACAACGGCGACGCGTACTTCGGGCTGACCGCCGATCCAGGCATCGTGCCCGACGTGGAGGAATTCACGGCCAAGCTCCAGGAAGCGGCCGAGGAGTGCACACAACTAGCTTCGTCTTGAGCCCTAGGACTCCAGAGTAAAGCGAATGGTGTTCTGTCCGATCGCGACCTGGTCGCCGTCGGCCAGCTGCTTCTCGATCACCGGCTCGCCGTTGACCAACGTGCCGTTGGTGCTGCCCAGGTCGCTGATCCAGAAGAAGCCGGAACGGACCTCGATCCTGCCGTGGTGGCCAGACGTCGCAGGGTCACCCACGACGACGTCGTTGTCGGGCGCGCGACCGATCGTCACCATCTGATTGGGAAGCGCCACGATCCGCCCCGCAAACGGACCTGATTCGAAGGTCAACAGCGCGGCGAAGGCGCCTCCCCCGGCCACCTGCTCGGGAGGCAGCGCCTGGAGCGAGACGGTGCGTTTCGAATCGGCGTCCGAATGCTGCCAGGCGGGGATGATCGAGGTCGCCTCATCGAACGCCTCGGGCACGGTGGCCTGCGTGCCGTTGCCAGGCGAGGTGCCCGACGGCCACCGGAGCATCGTCGCCCGCGTGGGATCGGTCATCGCGGGTTCGGCCGCCTGCGCGACAGGCTCGGGTTCGGCGGCCGTCGCCTCGGGTTGAGCGACCGCCAACACAGGCTCGGTCTTGACTGCCGCGGATTGCTCAGCCTCCATCCACGGGTCTGAAGGGCCGACCGGCTCAGCTTCGGGCTCAGGTTCGGGCGCGAGCTCGGGCTCCGGCTCGGTCTCCGTCGCGAGCACCGGTTCGGGCTGTGGTTCGGGCTCGGATGCCGGCTCAGGCTCAGCCTCCACCGCGACGACCGGTTCGGGCTCCGCCACAGATTCGAGCGACTCCGGTTCTGGCACGGATTCGAGCGCCGGCTCATCCACCGCCATCACCTGCTCGGTCGCGGGTTCAGGATCGACTGGGGGCTCGGGCTCGTGCACGAGGGCCGACTCGGTCTCCGCGGCTGCCACCTGCAGCTCGGGCGCCGATTCCTCGCTCTCGGGCGCCAGGTCGTACTCCGCCCCGGGCTCGGGAAGGACCGGCAGGGCCTCCGGCTCGACGATCGCGGTTTCGGGCCCATTCAGCCCGACCACCGGCTCGGCGGTGGCCACGGTCTCGAGCACAAGGGTGTCCAACTCGTCCAGCGCCGCTGCGGCTTCCATGGCGGGGGTCTCAGGCTGTGCCTCGACCGCGATTGGCGCCGGCTTCTCGAGGGTCGCGATCGACAGGGTCGGCAGCACCTGCGTGGCTTCTTCGGCGACACGGTCCGTGGCCGCTGTGCCGAGGAACCGCTCGAACCAGCCGGCGATGCGGCGCAGGCGCTCAACCCTGCGGTCAGGCCGCCCGCTGCGCGACAGGTCGTGCGACTCCTCGGGGAACCGGACGAGCTCGACCGTCTTGCCCAGCAGGCGCATCGCGCCGAAGAGCTCTTCCGATTGTGAGATGGCACACCGAAGGTCCATCTCGCCGCACGTCAGCAGCAAGGGCGTCTGGATGTTGTGGACGTAACGGATGGGTGACCGCCTCCACAGCTCGTCGAGGTCGGGATACGGCGGAGAACCGAGCTCGAGCGTGCCCCAGAGCACGATGTCGTGCTGCGAGTACTCGCTGACCAGGTTTGAGATCGAACGCATCGAAACTGCCGCAGAGAATCTGTGGGTCTGCCCGATGACCCAGTTGGTCATGAATCCGCCGTACGACCCGCCGCCGATTCCCATCCGATTCGTGTCGACGTATCCAGTCCGCTCGATGATCTGGTCGACCGCGCTCATCAGGTCCAGGTAGTCCTTGCCTCCCCAGTCCCGAACGACCTCGCGCCGGAAGCGCTCCCCGTAGCCGTCCGATCCGCGTGGGTTCACGTATAGGACGACATAGCCCATCCCGGCGAGGATCTGCAGCTCATGGAAGAACGCGTACCCGTACTGGCCGTGCGGACCGCCATGGACTTCGAGCACGAGCGGGTGCAGCTTGCCGGCGTCGAAGCCATCGGGCTTCAAAAGCCAGCCCTCGATCATCCATCCATCGGGAGCTGTGAACTCATGCCTTTCAGGCTGGGCGACGTAGCGGTCGCGCAGCCATGGGTTGAGGTCTGTGAGGCGAGCCTCAGCGCCCTGGGTCGTCATGTGGAGCTCGCCCGGGCTGCTCGGATCCGAGGCAGCAAACGCCAGGACCCCGGAAGCGAAGTCGAAATCGAAGATTCGGCGCTGGCCGCCGGCCTCCTGGCGGACGTTGCCCTCGAGGTCAGTGGAGTAGGCGGCGGTCACGCCTGAACCGCTGGCAAGGAAGAAGACACGGTCGCCTTCCGGTGACCAGCAGAGACGGGTTCCGTGCCCTGCGCGCATGTCGGTGATCACGCTGTCGTTGACACCCAGGTCGAAAGCCGACGTCAGGCAGCGCGGGCCATCGCCTGTCATCGGCACCACCCACAGTCGCTCGAGGAGCCCTGCATCCAGGCCGCTTGGAGCGATGAACGCGATCAGGTCGCCCCGTGGCGACCAGGTCGGCGAGCCCAGGTAGAAGCCGCCGCCCAGCCGCTGGCGGTTGCCCGCCAGGTCGACCAGGTAGAGGTTCAGCTCGCGCTGAAGATCGGCCCCGGGCTCAGCGTTGCCCGACGCGACGAGCCTCATGCCGTCTGGGGACCAATCGAATCCGGTGACGTCCCACGCCCCGTGCGTCAGCTGGGCCACGGCGCCCCCCTCGACTGGCACAGCGAAAAGGTGGTGGTACCTGCCGTCGACGAAGCCCTGGCCGTCGTGCTTGTCGTCGAGCCGGCGCGCGATCCGCGCCACCGGCGCGCGGCGCACCTGCTCCCTGATTTCGGGCGGCCGTGGATCGTCGACCACCGCATCCGGGTCTGACTTCACGGTGCCGACGAACGCGATCTGCTTGCCGTCTGGCGACCAGAGGGGGCTGGCGGCGCCTTCTGGGATCGAGCTGAGCTGGCGGGTCTCGCCGGTGAAAAAGTCGAGGACGAAGAGCTGATCGACCGGGCCGACCTTGCTGATGAAGGCGAGGCGGCGCCCATCCGGGGACCACTCGGGCGAATGGTCTCGACGCGGGCCTCCCGTTGGCTCGATCGGCTCGGGCTCGAGGAGGCGGCGAACCACGACGCGGCTGCGGTTCTGCCTCGAATCCGCGTCGGCCCAACCCAGCTGATA
>Ga0137409_10000144_pt1 | contig 68763 bp, 62 predicted proteins | sample CZODoug1_16funga_FD_122059 | JGI IMG/M metagenome (GOLD analysis project Ga0137409, IMG submission 122059) | Vadose zone soil fungal communities from Angelo Coast Range Reserve, California, USA - CZODoug1_16fungal (Hybrid Assembly) | ecosystem: Environmental > Terrestrial > Soil > Vadose zone... | reverse complement strand
CCTGATACTGGCTGAAGAATCGCACGTTGGCGAAATCCAGGAACGGGCTGACCCATTGGAACTGCTTGCCTTCGAGCAGAAACAAGACCTGGGTCACCCAGAATTTGACGCTCACCAGAGCGGCGCCGGAGGCGATCGCCACGACGAGCACCGATTCCGCCTTTTCCCTGAGGTTCCGCACGGCGGCGCTCACCAACAGGAACAGAAGCACCAGTTGCGCGACGAGGGCGATTTCCAACGCACCGAGTTGAGGGGCGCCGGAGAACGAAGCGCTCAAAGCACCGCCCACGATCATGACGGCGATCAACGCCCTGGCCAGGTTTCCCAAGGCAAGCCATGCGCCCGCGACCGCGCTGCGGACCGCGGGCAGGAGCAGCGACAACGCCACCAGCGCGAGAACGCTCAGTTGAAGCAAGCGTGCGTTGTCGTACATGCGCCCCGCGATCGCGGGATACCACACCGGCGCAATGACGAGGTACAGGCAAACGGGCAGGATCGCGAGCGTCAGTGCCTTGCTTCGACTGCTTTCTTGCATCATTGTGAAGGGCTCCGGTTGTGGTTTATTCGCAGCCGTCACGGGCGTGGACTCGTGCCCCGCTCTATGATGCGAGTTGCCGATTCTGCCCGAATTCACCGCAGTGCCCGGCGGCCACTGCAGGAATTGGCAAAGACCTGTTGCAGTTGAAACCAGCGCATTTTAGCCGTTGCCCGGTTGCGCAAAAAAAGAGAGGGTGCCGAAGCACCCTCTCCCAAGCCTTGGAACCTCTAGTACGATTCCTGGACCTATGCGACTAGCTTGCGCTTTCGGCGAAGGTACCTTGCAGAGCCACGCCAGTGCGGCAAGAACCCGGCAAGAACTTGGAGATATCCGGGGTCTGGCCGGTCTGCGGACCGCAAGTCCACGAAGCAATAGCGGCACCTACCAAGGGGGCGGTGTAGCTGTTGGGTGTGGACGAAGGTTGCAGGATGACGTACTTGCCGTCCAGGTCCGTGTTGATCGAACCGGTCGAGATCTGCACGCGGATGTCACCAGCCCCATTGGTTTGAATCATCTGGACGTACTTGGTGATCGGGTGGGTAGCCGCAATACGGGATTCGCAACCCCACTGACCGCCAGCCGGCAGGGCAGTGGCAGACTGCACGGTTTCGGTAACGCTGGTACGGCACGCCGAAGCCGCCAGAATCGCTTCTGACATCTTGGCGCGGGCGGTGTAGTCCTGGTACGCCGGCAGCGCGACCGCCGCCAGAATACCGATGATCGCGACCACGATCATCAGTTCGATAAGGGTAAAACCCTTTTGTACGGCCTTCATGGATCACTCCTTGATGGTTGATTAAAGAAACACACCTGGATTCCGTGTGTTCGATGTCACTAGCGCAATCCCCGTGCCAACCTGCCTGAAGCCTCGACAAGATCCATCCCGAGGGTCGTCGCCAAACCTGAATATTACTTATTAATCATGTTCTTATAACAATTCCTTGCAACCCTTAGTCACCCGCAAAATCTTGCTCTTCGGCAACCGGCTCAACCTCTCCTGCGGTTGCCAAACTTGCATCCGTCACGACCCAATCCGAGCACCGGGCAGTATCTGACGCAGTTTGTCACCGCGAAACATAACCAGGAACAGCCGATAGGTCGACCTTATCAATCTGCTCCGGATCGAGAAACTGCTCGGCGTACCTCAGATACACCTTTTCCCGCACGAACACGTCAAACAAGTCCGGGTCGATGTGGCCATTGAGCTTGAACTTGCCGAGGATGCGCAGCGACTCGGTCAGCGTCTTCCCTTTCTTATAAGGGCGATCCTTCGCCGTCAATGCCTCGAAGATGTCCGCGATGCACATTACTCTCGCCTGCACCGACATCTGCTGGCGGGTCAACCCGCGCGGATAGCCATTGCCGTCCATGCGCTCGTGATGGCCGCCGGCATATTCCGGCACGTTTTTCAGATGCTTCGGCCATGGGAGCGATTCCAACATCCTGATGGTCACCTCGACGTGGTGGTTGATGATCTGCCGTTCTTCCTCGGTCAGGGTGCCGGAGCGGATGGTAAGATTCTTTAGCTCATCGGCAGTGAGGAACTCTGTCTCGTTGCCATCGACATCGCGCCAGCGATAAGCCCTGGCGATCTCGCGTACGCGCTCCTGATCTTCCTCGTGCATCGCCTCCGAACCGAAATTGCAGAACCGCAGGAACTGGCGGTCCTCGTTGATCTGCCGCAGCCGTATCATCAAATCGCGCTCGGCCCCCTCCCATTCGCGCCCGGGATTGTCGCGGGCCGCCAGTTTGGCCCTGAGCACGGCGATCTCGGCATCGCGTTTGACAACTTCAAAGCGTGTGTCAATCAACCCGATGCGATCGAATATGGTCTGCAGCTTGGTGGCCTTGTCCACCACGTGTACCGGTGTGGTCACCTTGCCGCAGTCATGAAGCAGCCCGGCGATCTTCAGTTCGTACCGGTCCTTGTCGGTCATGGCGAAATCGGCGAGCGGGCCCTCGTTGGTGTCGTTGACGGCCTCGGCGAGCATCATCGTGAGCATCGGCACACGCTGACAGTGTCCGCCGGTGTAAGGCGACTTGTCATCGATCGCGGCGTTCATCAGGTTGATGAAGGATTCGAACAGGGATTCCAGCTGGTCGATGAGCTGGCGGTTGGTGAGCGCCACGGCGGCCTGCGAGGCCAGCGACTCGGCGAGGTGCTGGTCGGCCTCGGAGAACGGCACGATGGTGCCGGTTACGCGATCCTTGGCATTGATCAACTGCAGCACACCGATGATCTCGTCTTCGTGGTTTTTCATCGGCACCGTGAGGAACGATATCGAGCGATAGCCCGTCTTCTTGTCGAAGCTCTTGGTGCCGGTGAAGTCAAAGCCTTCGGCGGCGTAGGCATCGGCGATGTTGACGGTTTCATCGCGCAGCACTGAGTACGCCACCACCATGGAATTGTTGGGGCGGCCGTTGTCGTCGAAAAGCCGGACCGGGTAGAACGGGACTTCCACGCCGGTAGTTCCGCCCATGGCGATGCTCAGTGAATCGGTGCGAAGTATTTCGAAGTGGACGAGCTTCTTGTCCGCATCGACACGGTAGAGCGTCCCGCCGTCGGCATTGGTGATCTTCTTGGCTGCGACCAGAATCGCCTCCAGAAGACGGTTGGTGTCTTTCTGCCTGGAGAGCGAAATCCCGACCCGGTTAAGCTCTTCCAGGCGCCGGAAGAGTTCGGCCGAGGTCGGTTCGCTCATGGAAGGGTGATCTCGCGTAAAGAACTGCCCGGTTCGGCCGCGATCGCCTACTTGATGCAGACTGCCCGGACCTGATGCATGTCGGTAATGCCCTGCAGGACCTTCTCGATGCCGTCCTGTTTCAGGGTCCGCATGCCTTCGGCAAGCGCGGTGGCGACGATTTCTGCTACCCGCGAGTGCTCCTGGATGTGCTTCTTGACCGGATCGGAGCCCACCAGCAGCTCGTGCAGGCCCACCCGGCCCTTGTAGCCGGTGCCGCCGCAGACTTCGCAACCCACCGGCGTGTTAAGCTTGAAGTGTCCCTTTTCGTCGGCAAATTGCTTTGCCCAATCGCGGTAAATCCCTTCGTACGCAGCCTTCGGGTCGCGCTTCCAGTGCTCGGTGTTCTTCAGTTCGAGGCAGTACTCCTCGAGAATCCCCTTGAGTTCGTCCTGCGTAGCCGCGTGAGGCATCTTACATTTGGAACACAGCCGCTTGGCCAGTCGCTGCGCCAGCACCCCGAGCAATGCGTCGGAAAAATTGAACGGGTCCATGCCCATGTCGAGCAGGCGGACGATCGACTCCGGCGCGCTGTTGGTGTGCAGCGTGGCGAACACCAGGTGGCCGGTAAGCGAAGCCTCGATGCCGGTCGAGGTCGTCTCCTCGTCGCGCATTTCACCCACCATGATGATGTCGGGATCGGCGCGCAAGAACGCCCTCATCGCTACCGCGAAGGTAAGGCCGGCCTTGACGTTCATCTGCACCTGGCGCAGACCCTTCTGGGTGATTTCAACCGGATCCTCGGCGGTCCAGATCTTGGTGTCCGGCGTGTTCAGATAGCCGAGGACCGAATGCAGCGTGGTGGTCTTGCCTGAACCGGTCGGGCCGCACACGAAGAACAGCCCGTAAGGCTTGCTGACCACGTTTTTTAGCGTGCCGAGGTTGTGTTCAGACAGTCCCAGTTTGTCGAGGGGGATCGGCTCGCCCGCGGAGAGAATACGCATCACGATGTCTTCGACACCACCGGCGGAAGGAATGGTCGCCACCCGCAGTTCGATGTCGAGCGGGCCGAATTTCTTGAACTTGATCTTGCCGTCCTGGGGTTTGCGTTTCTCCGAGATGTCGAGATCGCACATGATTTTCAGGCGCGCGGCGATGGCATTGCGGTAGCTCGCCGGCACCGATATGTACGGTTGCAGCGTGCCGTCCTTGCGGAAACGCACCTCGGTTTTGCCCTTTCCCGGATAGGGCTCGATGTGAATGTCGGAAGCCCCCTGGTGATAGGCATCCACGATGATCTTGTTCACCAGTTTCACCAGTTCATTGTCCTGCGCCAGGGATGCGTCGTCGGTTGCGACTGCGGCCGAGTCGTCGCCCTCGTCGTCCATGGTGGAGAGCAGGTCGCTGATGTTCGAGGTGTCGCCCCCGGCTTCCGCGCCGAAGAACTGGTCGAGCGTGGCGCTGAATTCGCGCCGGGTGCAGACTTTGAAGACCACCTTGTGCTTGGGAAAGATATTGCCCACCACTTTCGAGGCGCGCACTTTCTCCGGGTCGGTGGTAAGCACGATCAGGCCTTCCCTTACGTCTTCGATCGGCACCCAGTGGCTGCTCTCGACGAAATCGCGCTTCAGGTTTTTGAGCAGGTCCATGGGCTTGACCCGGTCCTGCTTGAACGATTCGTAGGGCACGCGGAAGAACTGGGACAGCGCTTCGCCGATCGCCGGTGCTTTGACCTGGAACTCGTCGACCAGAACATCCTCGATGTCGAGGTTCTTGCGCCTGGCGGAACGGGTCGCCAGTTCCATTTCTTCTGCTGAAAGCACGGCGTTGGTGACCAGATGGTCGTACTTTCCGCGCAGCATCGCCGTCGGGCGGCTGCGCTGCTTCAGTGCAATCGCCAGGGTTTCGCCGAGATGGGCCGCGCCTTCCTCGGCGACGGTGGAAAAAGGCTGGCCGCTCTTGGCGTTGATCACCTGAACCACGCCGATCAACTCGCCGCCAGGGCCGTCCGTTACCGGCACCACCAGCATCTGCTTGGTGCGGTATCCGGTGCGGCGGTCCACTTCCTTGAGGAACTTGAGTTGCGCGTTGTGGCCGCGCAGCTCGTTGTCGTCGTAGACATCGCGGATGTTGATGAGCTTCTTCGACAATGCGACGAAGCCGGCGATGCTCTGCTCGTTGACCGGCAGCTTCAGATCCTTGAAGGAAGCCAATCCGGTCTTGACCTTGGAGACGATCGACGTCCTGTCCTCGGAAACCACGTAGATGGTGAGCCGGTCGGCCTCGAACAGCGCGCAGATGTCCTGCGACAGCTGCAGCATGATCTCGTCGATATTGCTGGTCGCGTGAATCTTGTTCGTAACCGCCTGGAGCCTCTTCTGAAACTCCAGTTTATGGCTCATTTCGGCCAGGTTATGGCCGCTTTGCGGCTTGGTTTCAAAGACTGTGCTCATGGCGTCCATCCTTCTTCCGTTTGCCGGGTGCCACTCGGGGATACTACCCCAGCAACTTCCGGGCCGCTAATCAGTGCCTTTGCCGCCAGCGGGGCATTAAAACTTGAAAACCTGGCCATTGGACAGCATGCGTGGGTTGTAGCGTTCCGCACACTCCTCGACTTCCTGCATCGTCAACGTGCCGGCACCGGGCTTCAGGTGCGTGATGTAGACCCGCGTCGGGCGCTTAAGTTTAGCCAGTTCCTCCGCCAGCATGCTCGGGCACAGATGTTTCGATGCGACCGCCAGTTCCTTTTCCTCGTTCGGGAAGGCCGTCTCGATGATCAGATAGCGCAGGTTCTCGATCTTGTTTACTTCTGTCCAAAGCGCGTCGTTAATGGTGGTGTCGCCGGTGAAAACCAGGCTTGCCTCGCCGCTGTCGAGGCGGAACCCGACCGCGGGGACCACGTGATTGGCCGGCAACACGGTGATCCGGCGCCCGCCGAGATCGACGGTTTCGCCCACTGCAAACGTGGCGTATTTCAGGTACGGCGCGGACTTGCTCGGTATTTCGGCGAAATCCGGCCATATCTTCCAGTTGAAAATGTGGTCCTGCAGGATCTTGTGCGTCGGCTCGGTGCAGTGCACGGTGATCGGTCTATCGCGCATCGGGCCAACGGTGTCCACCAGGAACGGCAGCGATGTGATGTGATCGAGATGCGAGTGCGTAATGAAGACGTGGTCGATCTTCAGCAGCTCGGTCAGGCTCAGATCCCCGACCCCGGTTCCGGCATCGATCAGCACGTCGAAATCGAGCAGCATCGTGGTGGTGCGCAGGTTTCCACCGATTCCGCCACTGCAACCGAGTACCCTGATCTGCATTGCTATTTAGTCTCGAATTTCCACGAGCCGTCCCAGCCTTGCTCCGGAGGATTGCTGCGCAACAAGGCAATGCGCCCGAGGAAGAGCTTATAAAATCCGCTCGCTGCATTGAGCTTTTGCAGGTTGAGCAACTGCAATTCTGCCATATCCCAGTCGCGCGCCCGATAAAGCTTGAGCGCCTGCCCCCACAGCCTCAATTCGTCCTGCACCGCCGTTTGGACTTCCATCGCCAACCCGATCGGTTCATAAATGGTCACCGGCTCGTCCTTGCCCTTCACTTTCACCCGGTCAAGCTCGCGAAAGACCACGTCGGGAACCTGCGCGCGGGTGTTTTCGCCGACGATCATGTTGACCCTGTATTCCTTGGTGATGCCCTCCAGGCGCGAAGCCAGGTTCACGGCGTCACCCATCACGGTGTAGGCCAGACGGATTTCCGAGCCCATGTTGCCTACGCTCATGCGGCCGCTGTTCACGCCCACGCCGATGTGGATTGGCGGCCAGCCCATTTTCTTGAAGTGCGGCTGCAGAGCCTCGAGCGCCTGGTACATCTCCAGTCCGGCGAGCACGGCACTGCGCGCATGCTGCGGATCCCCGAGCGGAGCTCCCCAGAATGCCATGATGCAATCCCCCATGTACTTGTCTATGGTGCCGCGATGCTTGTAGATCACCCGAGTGAGCGGCGTGAGGAATTCGTTCATCAGCCTGGAGAGCTGTTTCGGGTCGAGGCCTTCGGAAATGGTAGTGAACCCGCGCACGTCGGTGAACAACACCGACAGCTCGCGGCTTTCGCCTTCCATAGAGAAGGACTCGGGATCCCTGCTCATTTCTTCCACCAGTTCGGGCGGCACATACTGGCCGAACCTCCCGGTGATCTGGCGCTTGGCGCGCGACTCGACGAAGAAGCCGTAGGACATGTTGAGCGCGAACAGCATCGCGATCATCAACAAGCCCGAGGCCAGAGGCAATACCAGGTTGCCCCCGATCCACACCAGCACATTGCTGGCGAACACCGCCGCCAGCAGCACCAGTGTGAGCATGGTGGCACGCAACGGATTCGCCAGAGGCAGCACCAGCGCCATCGCCAGACCCGAAAACAAGAGTAGCACCACCTCGGCGCCAAGCACGTACGGCGGTTTCTGCTTGATGTTGCCGTCGAGCATGCCGGTGATCAGATTGGCGTGGATCTCCACTCCGGGATACACGCTTGCCACCGGAGTCGCCCTGAGGTCGAACAGCCCCGGCGCAGTCGTACCCACCAGGATGATCCTGTTCCTCAGGTCGTCGATCGGCGCCGTGCCATGCAACACATCGGTCGCCGAAACATACTTGAAACTGCCCTGGCGGCCGCGGTAGGGCACCAGGGCCGCCACCTGGACATCCACCGGAATGCGCACCGAGCCGATGTCGATCCACTCCAGGCCGGGATAATTCTTGGTGAAGAGCTTTTCCTCCGGAAACCCGGCAATGACCGGCGGCGAACCCAGCCCGAGGCGCACCACCGCCATCGACAGCGATTCGTAATACGCGCCCTCGTACTCCGCCAGCATCGGCACCCGCCTGGTCACACCGTCTTCGTCGGGCAAGGGGTTGAAGTGACCGCCGCTTGCCGCGGCTTCCTGGAATTCCGCGAGATTGGCGCCGTAACCGACCCAGCGGGTAAATCCGATATTCCTGCCCTTGAAAGTGCCGGCCGGCAGGACCGGCTTGGGCAACGCACCGGTGGTGCGCCCTTTTCCGTCTTCCGATGCGACATCTGAAAAGTAATAGCCGAGCACCACCGCCCGATTCTTCAGCTTCTCCGCGAACACGCGGTCGTATTCGAGTTGCGGACCGATCTCCTTGAGCGCCGCTTGGTACTGCGAGTTGCCCCTGAGCTGGTTCTCGCCGAGCCGCCTGAGCACCCCCAGATCAGAACTTTCGTCGCGTTCTGCAAACACTACGTCGAAGCCAACGATACCCACTTTGTAGTGATCGAACAGCTGATCGAGCATCAGCGCGAGCTTGTCGCGGCGCCAGGGCCAACGGCCCTCCGCGGAGAGGCTTTTCTCGTCGATGTCGACGATGACCAAGCGCGGATCGAGGCTGTTACGCGTCGTCAGGCGCAGGCGCGCGTCATAAACGATGTTCTCGAAGCGATTGATCAAGGGGATTTGGTAGTAACGGGCGGCGTGGCCGACAAAAATCAGAACCACCACCAGCCCGAGCGCGATGCGCGCCAGATGCCTCTTCAAGCTGTCTCCCTCGACTCGCCGCGCGCCGGATCAGCGCCGCCTCGGTGGGGCCGCCTGGTTATCGTCGTCTGCTCTGGCGCGTGCAGAAAGGTCCGTGCGGGCCGTGGTTCGGCTCAGGATTTCAGGAAGAACTCCATCTTTACCCCGGCCAGCTCGATGATGTCGTGATCGTTGAGCTGGTGGGCCTGGGCATCGAGCGCCTTGCCGTTGACCACCGGGAAGTTGGCGCCTTCCACGTGGGTGATGAAGTAGCCGTGTGGCCGTTTGGCGATGACCGCCACTTGCACCCCGGGCTTGCCCAGCGTGGTCAGCGCCTTGAGGAGCGGCAGCTCCTTGCCGGCGTTGGGTCCGGAGAGAATCTGGATGATGCCTTGTCCACCTGGCATTGCCGTGGCGGCAGGCGCGGCGGCCACTGGCGACGGAGCCGGATTGGACGCTTCCGCCACCGCGGGCGCGGCCTGGGCATTGATGACGGTATCGCTCAGCTTCGCAGCCTGCACGTTGTTCTGGCCCTCGGCCGGCGCCTTTGTTTCTGCCTTGGTTCCTGCGGCGGGAGCGCGAAGCACCATGGTCTTTTCGAACTCTGCCTGGCTCATGGCGGCCGCCGTTTCGCTGACGTACTTGAGCTTGTATTTGCCGATTTCGACGACGTCGTTGTTCTGGAGGAAGTGCTTCTTCACCGGCTGGCCGTTGACCAGCGTGCCGTTGGTGCTGCCCAGATCCTCGAGAAAGGAATCGTTGAGGATGGTCATGATGATGGCGTGCTCGCCGCTGACGGCCAGATTGTCGATCTGAATGTCGTTATGCGGCTTGCGGCCGATGGTGGATCGCTCCTTGGTGAGGGTGAACTCCTTGATTACCTGGCTATCGAGACTGAGTATCAGCTTCGCCATATCTGCTTCCTCTTATTTGAACCACGAAAGGAGCTTCGCCCACAGGCCGTCGTCGGCCGGGAAGTCCTTCTTCACCCTGATCAGCACCACGGAGACATTATCGCGCCCGCCGTTGTCATTCGCCATCTGTACCAGTTGATCGGCCGCGAGCGGGAGGTTGTTGCCGATCGCCGCCAGCGTCATCTCGATGTCCTCGTCCTCGACCATGTCGTTGAGTCCGTCGGAGCACAGCAGATAAATGTCGCCGGTCTGGGCCGGATAGGTACGGATCTCCGCTTCGACTTCCGGCTCGATGCCCAACGCCCTCGTCACCAGGTTCTTGTTCTGCGAGCGCTTGGCGGCCTCCTTGGTGAGCAGGCCGCTGTCGATCTGTTCCTGCAGCAGGGAATGGTCGCGGGTTATCTGCTGCAGCTTGTCCCCGCGAAAGCGGTAACAGCGGGAATCGCCGATATGGGCAACCGTGATCTGGTTGTTGCACAACAAGGTCACTACCAGCGTGGTCCCCATGCCCGCGTACTGCGGCTGGCTGTTGGCCGACTGGAAGATCGAGGTGTTGGCCCTGGCGATGATCTCCCGAAGCAGGCGGGTCGCCAGAGGAGAACCGGAACTCTTGTCCAGTTCGTGCGGCACATGCCGGGCGAGCGCTTCGCGGGTTTCGCTAGAAATCAGCGCAGTGGCGATGCCGCTTGCGACTTCGCCGGCATTGTAGCCACCCATGCCGTCGGCCAGCACCGCCAGCCCGATCTGCGGGTCGGTGGTAATGCTGTCCTCGTTGTGAGAGCGCACCATCCCGGTGTGGGTGGCTTTCACCATCTCCAGGGAGGGAGTCAGATTCATTTCTTCCAATCCATCACAAGGTCACTTCCACGGTTCCAAGCTGCGCCGCGCACTGGCGTAGCGCCTGCGCCATTTCTTCACCATTCTTGAAGCGCGCGGGCATCTCTTTGGCGAGCGCCTTGTTGATGAGCGCCGCCAGACACTCGGGTAGCGTCGGGTCGATGCCAAGTATGTCGGCGGGAGGTTCGTTGGCGATCTTGAACATCAATTGGGTCATCGAATCGCCCTGGAACGGCAACCTGCCGCAGGCAAGCTGATACAGTGTCACACCCAGCGAAAATAGATCGGACTGGCCGTCGATCTTTTTGCCGGCCAGTTGTTCAGGCGACATGTACGAGGGCGTGCCCAGCACCATGCCGGTCTTGGTCTTGGACGAATCGGTGATGCGCGCAATGCCGAAGTCGGTGACCTTGACCGAATCGACCTGCGCGTCATACATGATGTTGGCCGGCTTGATGTCGCGATGAACCACGTTCTGCCGGTGGGCGTAGGCCAGGGCTTCGGCGACGCGCGCGACCACGGACAGCATCTTGGGCAAGGGCAGCAGGTTGCCCGGTTTGGTCTGTGGCATCAGATCCCTGCCCTTGAGGAATTCCATGGCAATGTAGGCCAGGTCGTGCTCTTCGCCGGCATCGTAGATGGTGACGATATTGGGATGATTGAGCCGGCCGGCAGTCTCGGCTTCACGGAAGAAGCGCTGTTTCACCTCTTCCAGCTCGTCGGCTTCGAACTCCTGTGACAGCGCCAGCGTCTTGATCGCGACGATGCGGCCGATCTTAGGGTCTTTCCCCAGATAAACAACGCCCATCGCGCCCTTGCCGAGTTCCTTTTCCACCTGATAACGGCCGAGCATCGGCTTTTCCATTGCACCATCCTCGAGGACCAGCGTGCTGGCGTTGGTGCGCCCGCCACCGCCAAGGATCACGGTCGCGGACATCTGCTTGGCGCGATTGAGCTTCTGATCCAAGTCGCGGAACTTGGGATTGTAGGTGGCCATGTACTCATACACCGCCTGGGCCTTGTTGAACTGGCGCTTGCGCTCGAAATCGAGCGCAAGGTTGTATAGGTTGTCCATCAGCTGGTCGTCGAGCGGCACCTTCCTGAACTTGTCGAAGGCCATGTCGAACTGGCCCTGCCCCTGGAAGGCCAGGGCCAGCATGCGGTTGGATTCAGCAGAATCGAGGTCGGACTTGGCCTTGCCGCGTTCGGTGGAGAGAAAACGCCTGGTGGTGAGCAGGACGTGGCCGATGACCAGCAGCACCGCCGAGGCCATCAGCTGGATCCACATCAGCTGGCCCGCCATCAGCACGAAATGCGCGGCAAACAGTGCCGCAAGCAACAGCGCGCTCACGGTAAAACCCATGCCTGCCTTGAGCCGCGGCAGCAGCAGGATCAGATACAGGGCAACTAGCAGGAAAGCCGCCCTTTCCGCCCAGAAACCCCAGGTGGGCGCGACAAAGAAATCCTCCTGGAGAATGCTCGACACCGAGTGCGCCAGAGTAACAACCGGCGCCATTCCGGGCGAAATCGGCGTCACCTGGTAGGTTCCGACGCCGGCAGCGGTCGCGCCGATCAACACCACTTTGTCCCGGTATTTCTCCGCCGGGATTTTTTCCGAGATTACGTCGTAAAAGGAATCCAGCGGAAATGCCGGTTTGCCGTCCCTATCCTTGTAAAAGTAGGTGTACATCTGCAGGTAGGGATCGGTATTGATTGTCAGCTTCCCCAGCTTCACCCCCTCGCCGAGGCGCAGTTCGACGTCTGCCGGTCCCAGATTCAGGCTCTTGGCGGCAAGAACCAGCGAAAGCGACGGGAAGTACTGATCGTAGTAGCGCACCACCAGCGATTCGGTGCGCGTGCTGCCGTCGACATCCGGAAGCGCATTCAGGTGGCCGACCGCTGCGGCACCGGACGCGATTTCTCCGAGCGGCGCAACGGCTTGCAGAGCCGGCACCGGGAAAATGTTATGTTCGGCCGCGCCGATGCGGTCGATCACTCTGGTGATCTGGTTCTTCAGGATGTCGTCGGTAAGCGGATGGTCGGGATTGCCGCGCGGTTCGCCGATGGTGAAAAGCATTGGCAACGCCACGTTTCCGGCCTGCGCCACCGCGGCGGCAAGCTTATGGTCGCTGTTGAGTACATCGTCCGCCTCGGCCAGCACCGAGGCGAAATCGGCGAGGTTCTGCTGCTGCGCGGGCGGGAGTGCCCGGTAGAGCTCTGCGAGTTTGTGGATATAGACGAGCCCGGGATCGACCTGCGGCTCGAAGAAGAACGAGGTGTAGCCAACGACCTTGGCCCCGGCCTGTTTGAGCTTGTTGATCATCTGCGCGTGGAACTCCCGCGGCCAAGGCCATCGCCCGATGTTGGCGATGCTCTGATCATCGATGGCGATGACCGCGACGCGCTGCGAGGGGGCGTGGCTGGAGGCACGCACGCCGAGGTCGTAGGCCTGACGCTCGAGACTTTGAATGAAATCGCTGCCCGACGCGACGAACAAAACAACGGCAACGACCAATCCGAGGAACCAATCGGCTTTCCAGAAAGCCGTCTTCTTCATGCCACCCACCCTGTTGGATGCCTGAAGGCTTTGATTTCTAGTGAGTTAAGACGCTAGAGCTAGAGATTCTACGATATTCACGCCAAAAGTATATGATTTTTTTCAAAACTAGCCTTCCACGGTGGGTCTCGACCCGGGCCTGACATGACCGTCTTGCGGCTAGATTGCGAGTGAGATGCCGGCGATGGCTGCGCCGACTGCGGCGCCTGCCAGTACGTCGCTGGGATAGTGCAGCCCGAGCACCATGCGGGAAAGCGCCACCAGGAAGGTGAAAGGGATGAGCAGGAAGGCCAGTCGCGGGTAGTACGCGATTGCGATGGTGGTGAACGCCACCGCGTGCAAAGTATGTCCGGAAGGAAAGCTGAACTGATCGAGCGGGTGGGCGTTGCAGGTGATCGCCCGGTTCACCTGGAAGGGCCTGGGCCGCGAGGTCTTGGCCTTCAACCACCGGTACAGCATCGTACCGGCCAACCCGGCCGCCGCCATGTGCAAAACCGGCGCGATCGCGGCCGTGCCATCGGCAACCAGCATCGCAAGCATCAACGCGTACCAGAACACGCCATCGCCGAGTCGGCTTACCGTGCGAAAGATCGCGCGCAGACAGCGGATGCGCGCGGCACAGCTCAATTGCAGACACAGCCGCTCGTCCATCTCTAGCCACTGATGACTCGCCGCCGGCCTAAACACGGCTCGCCTCCTGCCGTTGCATCACGTCGCGCAACACCGCCTCGAAATCGTCGAACACGTTGTCCCAGTCGATACGCTCGGCGCTTGCACGCGCGTGCACCCGCAACGACGCGGCGCGCCCGGGATCGGCAATAAGCGCGGCCGCCAGCCGGACGAATGCCTCGCTATCATCGAACGGCACCAGCAAACCGCTGCGTTCGTGGGCGAGGTATTGTTGCGCGGCCGCGTAGTCGTACGCCACCACCGCCAGGCCGCTTGCCATGGCTTCGAGCGTGACGTTGCCGAAGGTTTCGGTCAGGCTCGGGAACAGGAATACGTCAGCAGAAGCATAATGCGCGGCCAGATCCTCTCCGGTGCGCATGCCTGCGAATACGATGTCCGGATTACGAGCGGCAAGCGCTGCCCGTTCCGGGCCGTCCCCGACCATGACCAAGTGTGTCCGCGGTACACGCGTGCGCATGCCTGAGAACGCGTCCACCACCAGTTTGAGATTTTTTTCGGGGGCGATCCTGCCGACATAGAGTGCCACGGGCTCCCCGTCCGCCGCACCCCAGTCGCGGCGCAATTGCGGGCTTCTGCGTGCCGGCGAGAACAGCCGGGTATCGACCCCGCGCGATACCACGCGCAAGTTCTCGAACCCCTGCACTGCCAGCTCGCGGCGCAAGTCTTCGGTCGGCACCAGCGTGGCTTGCGCCCTGTTGTGGAACTTGCGCAGGTAGGCGGCGATCGGCTTCTTCAGAAAACCTACGCCGTAGTGCTGACTGTAACTGTGGAAGTTGGTGTGAAAACCGGTGGAAATCGGAAGCTTCAGTTTGGCTGCCGCGGTCAGAGCCGACCAGCCCAGCGGTCCCTCGGTAGCGATGTGCACAACATCGGGCCGCTTCAGCGACCAGAGACGGAACAACGCCTGTTTCGCCGGCAGGCCGATCCTGAGTCCTTGATAGCGCGGGATCGGGACGCCGCGACTGAGCACTTCCTCAAAATGAACGTTGCGCGCTGGAGACTCGGTCGCGTGCTGGCGCGGGCGGATCAACTGGATTCGATGATTACGCTGCTGCAGCCCGTCTACGATGCACGCGAGCGTCATCGCTACACCGTTCACTTCGGGTGGATAAGTCTCTGTGACAACGGCTACCCGCAAAGACCAAGATGTGGCTGGAAGCTCCTGAAAAACAAACGCATTATCGTTCATGCACAGCGAACTTTGCCGTGCCACGACGAAACTGCGATGACGATTCGATGACGATTGTGTGACTACGGCACCGGCTCTGGAGCGAGAATCAGCCGAACAGCACCAGCAGCCAGACCACCACGACATTGATGAGGGAAAACAGGACCGCGGCGCTGCCGATGTCCTTGGCGCGCTTGGCGAGCCGATGGTGCTCGAGCGATACCCGGTCCACCGTCGCTTCCACCGCGGAATTGAGCAGCTCGACGATCAGCACCACCACCACCGAGGCGATCATCATCGACTTGCCCGTTCCGGACGCCGGCAGGAACAACGCCAGCGGGATCAGGACCGCAGCGAGCCACACTTCCTGGCGGAACGCGTCTTCGTGCCGGTACGCCGCCTTGAGGCCGTCGAACGAATAGAACAGCGCGTTCCAGATGCGCCGCAATCCGGTCTTGCCTTTGTGCGGGCTTTCTACTTGACCGGAGTCCATTTGAGGTCGAGCTCGCGCGCGGCCTTGACGTCGTCGAGCCGGCGCACCGGGGTGGTGTGGGGCGCGGATTTTACAAGGTCCGGATCGTTGTGCGCCTCGTCGAGGATTTCCTTCATCGCTGCGACAAAGGCGTCCAGCGTTTCCCTGGATTCGGTCTCGGTCGGTTCGATCAGCAGACACTCCGGCACCAGCAGAGGAAAGTAGGTGGTCGGAGCGTGGAAGCCCTTGTCGAGCAAGCGTTTGGCCACATCCATCGCCGTGACGCCGGTTTTCTCCTTCAGGCCCTTCAGGGTGACGATGAACTCGTGGCTGGCGCGCCGCGAGTCGAAAGCAAGGTCGAAACCGGCCTTGCGCAACTGAATCATGAGGTAATTGGCGTTCAGCGTCGCAAACTCCGCCACCCGCCGCATGCCATCGCGTCCGAGCATGCGTGCATACACGTAGGCGCGCAGCAGCACCCCGGCGTTGCCGCCAAACGCGGACATGCGGCCGATCGACTGCGGGCGGTCATCCTCCGAAAGCCAGCGGAAACGCTCGCCCTCTTTCGCCACGATCGGAAGCGGCAGGAAGGGCATCAACCGCCGTGCAACGCCTACCGGCCCCGCTCCCGGACCGCCGCCACCGTGGGGCGTGGCGAAAGTCTTGTGCAGGTTCATGTGGATCACGTCGAAACCCATATCGCCGGGCTTCACTTTGCCGAGGATCGCGTTCAGATTGGCGCCGTCGTAGTAAAGCAACCCGCCCGCGCCATGCACGATGTCGCGGATTTTCTCGATCGTGCGCTCGAATACGCCGAGCGTGGAAGGGTTGGTGAGCATCAGGCCCGCCGTGCGCGGCCCAATCGCAGCGGCCAGTGCGCCGAGATCGACGTTGCCTTCGCGATCGGTGGGCACTTCGGTCACGGTATAGCCGCACATGGTTGCGGTAGCCGGGTTGGTGCCGTGCGCGGCTTCGGGAACGATGATCTCGCTGCGGGCGTCGTCACCGCGCGCGCGGTGATAGGCGCGGATCATTGCGACACCGGCGAATTCGCCCTGCGCACCGGCCATCGGCGCCAGGCTGACCCCCTCCATTCCGGTCACTTCCCGCAGGATCTCCTGTAATTCATGCATGCAGCCGAGATAGCCCTGCCCGGTTTCCGCCGGCGCGAGCGGATGACGCGCCAGGAATTCCGGCAGCATCGCCAACGCGTTGCACGCCCGCGGGTTGTACTTCATGGTGCAGGAACCAAGCGGGTAAAAATGCGTGTCGATGGAGAAGTTTCTTTGCGAAAGGCGGGTGTAGTGGCGCAACGCATCGAGCTCGGATACTTCCGGCAGGCGCGGCAGTTCGCTGCGCAGCAACTCCGCGGGCAAGTCTGCGGTGGTTGCCGATGCCGGCGCCTGCGCGTGGGCGCGGCGTCCGTGTCTGGACTGATCGAAAACGAGCATGCTGTTCTGGGTCGGCGATTCAGGCGCGTTCGTGCGCTCGCGTGAGCGCGCAGATCCGCAGTGTGCGCTACCGCATTATTTCAGAGCCGCCAAGGCTGCATTGTAATTCGGTTCGTTGGCGATTTCCGGCACCAACTCGGAGTGAACGACCTTGTTGTTCTCGTCGAGTACCAGCACCGCCCGCGCGGTCAACCCCTTGAGCGGGCCGTCGGCGATGTCCACGCCATACTTACCGTGAAAATCCCTGCCGCGAAAGGTGGACAGCGTCACCACGTTATTGAGCCCTTCGGCGCTGCAGAAGCGCGACATCGCGAAAGGCAGATCCGCCGAAATCACCAGTACCACCGTGTTGTTCATTCCCGAAGCCTTCTGGTTGAAGACGCGCGTGGACTGCGCGCAGGTCGGCGTGTCCAGGCTCGGTACGATGTTCAGCACTTTACGTTTCCCTGCGTAGTTTTTCAGCGACACATCCGCAAGATCTTTGCCGGTCAGGCTGAAATCGGGCGCAGCATCACCTTTCTTCGGCAGCTTGCCCGCCACAGTGACGGGTTTGCCCTTGAGCGTTACGGTTGCCATCAGACTCTCCTCGAGTGAATTCTGGTTGTGAATGTAAAGCGCAGTTCAAGCGCCTGTCGCTGCGGCTAGCGCTGCGCCGTAGGCATCGAGATCGGCTTCGGTCTTGGTCTCGGTGGCGCAGACCAGCAGCGCTGACCCGAGTTCCGGGTAATCCCGGGAAACATCGTGGCCGCCAAGGATGCCGCGGGCGCGCATGTTCGCGAGCACCCTATCGGCCGGCCGCGGCAGCCGGATCACCGCCTCGTGGAAAAACGGCGCGCTGAAAACCTGCTGCACGCCGGGGATGCGTGTCACCTTTTCCAGCAGCAACCGGGTATTGGCGTGCGATTGCGCCGCAACGTTTTTCAATCCCTGCGCGCCGAGCATTGCCAGATAGATCGTCGCGGCGGTGACCGCCAGGCCCTGATTGGTACAGATGTTCGATGTGGCTTTGGAACGGCGGATGTGCTGTTCCCGTGCCTGCAGCGTAAGGGTGTATCCGCGCTGTCCTTCGACATCGACCGTGCCGCCGACGATGCGGCCCGGCATTTGCCGCACCAGCGCTTGCTTGCACGCCATGAATCCGAAATAGGGTCCGCCGTTGGCGAGCGGCACGCCCAGCGGCTGGCCTTCTCCGACCGCAATGTCGGCACCGTGGTTGCCCCATTCTCCGGGGGATTTCAGCAGCGCCAGCGCAGTCGGGTTGACGCAGGCAATCGTCAATGCGCCGCGCGCGTGCGCCCAGTCGGTCAAGGCATCCACCGCTTCGAGCGCGCCGAAGAAGTTCGGCTGCGCAACCACCAGCCCCGCAAAGTCTGCCTTGCCCAGCGACTCCAGTGTTGCGACGGACACGCGGCCATCCGTCGCGGAGTACGGTACCCCGACCAGCTCGATGCGCTGATTGGAAACGATGCTGGCGACCACGCGCCGGTAGGCCGGATTGATGCCGGCGGGTATCAGCACGCGCCGAGCCGACTTGTGCAGGCGCACCGCCATCAGCACCGCTTCGGCAAGCGCGGAGGCGCCGTCGTAGAGGCTGGCGTTGCTGGCATCTAGCCCGGTGAGCAAAGCCATCATGCTCTGGTATTCGTAGAGCAGTTGCAGTGTGCCTTGGCTCGCTTCCGCCTGATACGGCGTATACGCGGAATAAAACTCCCCACGGGCGGCGATCTGCCAGACCGCGGCGGGAATGTGATGTTCGTAGGCGCCGGCCCCGATGAAGTTGAGCATCGGCCGGTCCCGGCGCGCTCGTTCATGCATCAGGCGCGTGACCTGCATTTCGTTCATGCCCGCAGGGATGCCCGACAACCCATCGCCCTTGAGGCTTTGCGGAATCTCGTCGAACAGCTGCTCGATCGTCGAAACGCCGATCGCCGCGCACATAGCGCGGATGTCTTCTTCGGTGTGCGGGATGAAAGGCATTTCAGTTCGGCGAGGCGTGAGGAACCCGCAGCGCTAGGTGACGGGCAACGGGCGACGCGCAAAAAGCGCGGGCCGGCAAGCACCGCACTCCATCTGCCGGTTTATTCCTCTCGCCTCTCGCCTCACGCCTCTCGCCTCACGACTTTTCGCCTCACCCTCAATGCGCTTCCGCCTCGACCAGCTTCTGGTAACCCGCCGCGTCCAGCAATGCTTCCAGTTCGGCCGGGTTGCTGGGCTTGAGACGGAACATCCAGGCGTCGTACGCACCCTCGTTGATTTTCTCCGGTGCGGTTTCGAGATCGCCGTTCACCGCCACGACCTCTCCGGAAATAGGTGCGTAGATGTCAGAGGCGGCTTTCACCGATTCGACCACGCCGCACTCCTCGCCTTTCTTCAGCTTGCGGCCGAGCGCCGGATTTTCCACGAACACCAGGTCGCCCAGCAGGTCCTGTGCGTGATGCGTGATGCCGACGGTCACGGTCCCGTCGGCCTCAGACCGCGCCCATTCGTGGCTGTCGGTGTATTTCAGATTGGCAGGAATCGACATTAATGCTCCAGATATTCAAGGGATCGACGAAGAAAGGCCAGCGACCAGAGTGCGCCCGTTCCGAACGAATGGATATTTTACCGTTCTTGCCGGCAGCCACTTGTCGCGGATCTTTACTTTCGCCGCCTCCCCGGCTTGTACGCCGTTCGGCAACCGCGCCAGCGCGATCGAAATGTCCAGCGTGGGCGAGAAGCTGCCGCTGGTGATCTCGCCGTGACCGTTGCGCGTCTCGACTTCCTGGTGTGCGCGCAGAACGCCGCGCTCGAGCAGCACCAGGCCCAGCATCTGCGCGCGCGGTGGCGCAGCCAGCAGTGCCGCCTTGCCGACGAAGTCGCGCGGGCTTTCCAGGTCTACAGTCCATTTCAGGCCGCACTCCAACGGGGTCACGGTTTCGTCCATGTCCTGGCCGTAAAGGTTCATCCCCGCCTCCAGGCGCAGCGTATCGCGCGCGCCCAGACCCGCCGGGCCCACGCCGGCATCGAGCAGCGCCTGCCACAGGCCTGGCGCTTCAGCGGCCGGCAGCGTGATCTCGAAGCCATCCTCTCCGGTGTAGCCGGTGCGGCCGAAGAAAAACGCACCCCACTCTGCGGCGAAGAAGGGCCCGAGCGCCCCGGTCGCCGGTTTCGATAGCGGCAGCGCGCGCCAGACTTTGGCGCGCGCCGCCGGCCCCTGGACCGCAATCATTGCCAGGTCACGCCGCGGCGTGACCGTCACGGCGGCTGCGGCGCGCGCCCTTTGCGAAAACATCCACGCCAAATCCTTGTCCGCAGTAGCGGCGTTCACCACCACGCGAAAGCGTCGCGGGTCCAAAAAGTACACGATCAGATCGTCGAGAATGCCGCCCGAGTCGTTGAGCATGCACGAGTAAAGCGCTTTGCCCGGGATCATCAGACGATCCACATTGTTGGCCAGCAACTGTCTCAGGAAGGTTTGGGCGCCTTCGCCATCCACGTCCAGCGCCAGCATGTGCGAGACGTCGAACATGCCGGCGTCCTTGCGCACCCTGTGGTGCTCTTCGATCTGCGAGCCGTAGTGCAGCGGCATCTCCCAACCGCCGAAGTCCACCAGCCTGGCGTTGAGCGCGCGATGAACGGCGTTGAGCGGAGTCTGCTTCAGCACCGCGGGCAGCTCAAGGATAGAACAGGTAAAGACGGTAACCGGCGGCACGCAGTTCGCCGGTGTCCAGAAACAGCCGGATCGGCAGCTCTGCGCCCGCTTTCAGTCCATCCATTGGGTTCGTCCATTGCAGGTACTCCACCGGAAGAAAAACGCGGCGCGCGATGGTCTGTTCCTGCGAGTTGGTCAGCGTCAGCTCGAACGCGGGATAGTCCTGCTCCACCGGAGCACGATTGCGCACCGCAACCAGCAGTTCGATTTCGCCAGGGCGGGCCGGATCCGGCGCTTTCAGATCCGAAGCCTCGATGTGCAGGAAGCTCGACAGCCGCGGCAGCGCCACGGAGCAACCCAACCATTCACACGCCCGCTCGTAATACTTCCGGGACTGCGGAACCAGCACCATCAGCTCGGTTCGAAACGCGTACGCCGCCTGGAGAGCGAGCACGGCGAGCAGCAGCAACGACAGGCTTACCCACAAACCGGTACGGCGCGGCGCCACCGGCATCCTGAATTCCCATTCATACAGGCTCGCGGCCGGATCCGGCCGCGGCGCAGCCGCCGCCGGCCTTTCCTTCGGCTGCACCGGAATCTGCGCTGGTGCCGATCTTTCGACCGGCGGCGCTGCCGGCGGCAATCCGGATTGCGCTTGGGGCGGCATTCCACGTTGCGGCGTTGCCGGCTGAGGCTTCTGGGCAGTGAGCGTCGCGAAGGCATCGAACACCTGCTTGCATTGGCCGCAACGCACCTGGCCGCTGGAAGCCTGCAGTTGCTGGGTGGTCACACGGAAAGTAGTACCACAGTGTAAACAGCGCGTGTACAGGTTCATGGCATCTGCTTCATTTGACTCTCTTGCCGCATAGCCTGATCCAGCCTTGCTCCTCGACTGGGGGTTCCATGTCGAACCATTCCAGGTAAGCATCGGCAACAGCCCTTGCCTGCGGTGCCAGGATCCCGGACAGCACCACATGTCCGCCCGGCACGGTCAACTGCGCGAGCAGCGGTGCCAGTATTTTGAGCGGATTGGAGAAGATATTTGCCATGACGACATCTGCCGGTCGCGGCCGCGATCCATCAGCACCAACGAAGGTTGCAGCTACCCGGTTCTGCTCGGCATTGTAACGGCTGGTGACCAGCGCCTGCGGATCAATGTCCACGCCAACCACGCGGCCGGCGCCGAGTTTCGCCGCAGCGATGGCGAGAATGCCGGAGCCGCAACCGTAGTCGACGACGCTGTTGCCAGGAAACAGATGCCGGTCCAGCCAATCCAGGCACAGTCGCGTGGTCGGGTGGCTGCCGGTGCCGAAGGCGAGCCCCGGGTCGAGCACGATATTGATGGCGGAACCATCCGGCGCGGCGTGCCAGCTCGGCACGACCCACAGCCGCGCCGACACCTGCAGCGGTGCGAATTGGCTCTGGGTGAGCTTGACCCAGTCCTGCTCGGGGACTTCCGCGGTGCGATATTCGGGGACCGGATCGAGGCCGGCGACGGCGCAGGCGCGGCTGAGCGCTGCGACCGCGTCGATGTCGGGATCGAATAGAGCAATCAGGCGGTTGCAGCCGTAGGCTAGCTCGGCCTCTTCGCCCGGTTCCTGGAAGATCGGGGTTTCCTGCTCGGTGCCGGCACGCGCATCGGCCACGTCCACGGAAATGGCGCCAGCATCGAGAAGCGCGTCCGACAGCGCCGTTACCTGCGCGGCATCGAGCGTGAGTTCAAGGGTAAGCCAGGCGATGCCACACCTCCGCTGGATCCGCCGCTACTCCACCTTGCTGTACTTGGCGAGCTTCTCTTCCAGATAATGGATGCTGGTGCCGCCGCGCATGAATGCGGTGTCCAGCATCAACTCCTGGTGCAACGGCAGGTTGGTCTGAATGCCCTCGACGATCATTTCCGAGAGCGCGACGCGCATGCGCGCGATCGCCTGGTCGCGGTTGTCGCCGTAGGCAATGACCTTGGCGATAAGGGAATCGTAATACGGCGGCACGAAATAACCGTGGTAGACGTGAGAATCCACGCGGATCCCCGGCCCGCCCGGCACGTGCCAGGAGGCGATGCGGCCCGGCGACGGTGTGAATTTGTAGGGATGCTCGGCATTGATCCGGCACTCGATCGCGTGACCGCGGAATGCAATGTCTTTCTGCCGGAATGGCAGCTTCTGTCCCGCAGCTACCAGAATCTGGGTCTTCACGATGTCCACGCCGGTGATCATCTCCGTCACCGGATGTTCAACCTGCACCCGCGTGTTCATCTCGATGAAGTAGAACTCGCCCTTCTCGTAGAGAAACTCGAAGGTGCCCGCGCCGCGATAACCGATCTTGCGGCACGCCTCGGCGCAGCGCTCGCCGATGCGGACGCGCTCCTTGATCGGTATCAGGGGAGCCGATGCCTCCTCGATGATCTTCTGGTGGCGGCGCTGCATCGAACAATCGCGGTCGCCGAGAAAGACCGCGTTGCGGTGCTCATCGGCGAGCACCTGGATCTCTACGTGACGGGGCGTCTCGAGGAATTTCTCCATGTACACCGTTGGATTGCCGAAGGCGGCCTTCGCTTCCTGCCGGGTCATCGCGACCGCGTTGATCAGCGCCGCCTCGGTATGCACCGCCCTCATGCCGCGTCCGCCGCCACCGCCGGCCGCCTTGATGATCACGGGATAGCCGATCTTGCGCGCCACCTTGACGATTTCCTGCGGCTCCTCGGGCAGCGCGCCCTCGCCTCCGGGCACGACCGGCACACCGGCCTTGATCATTGCCTGTTTGGCGCTCACCTTGTCGCCCATCAGCCGGATGGTGTCGGGCCTCGGCCCGATGAACACGAAGCCGCTTTTTTCCACCCGCTCGGCAAAATCGGCGTTCTCGGACAGAAAGCCGTAGCCCGGGTGAATCGCCTCGGCGTCGGTCACTTCGGCGGCGCTGATGATCGCCGGCACGTTCAGGTAGCTTTCCGATGAGGCGGCCGGGCCGATGCACACGGATTCGTCGGCAAGGCGCACGTACTTGGCGTCAGCGTCGGCCACCGAGTGCACCGCGACCGTCTTTATGCCCAGTTCACGGCAAGCCCGCTGTACGCGCAGCGCAATCTCACCGCGGTTCGCTATGAGGATTTTTTCGAACATGGAGACTTTACGCACGCCGACTGGATAAAAACCAGGCCGGCCGGTCGATGCTCAACCGATCAGGAATAGCGGCTGGCCATACTCGACCGGCTGGCCGTTCTCCACCAGCACGGACTTAATCACGCCACCCTGGTCGGCCTCGATTTCGTTCAACAATTTCATTGCCTCGATGATGCACAGCGTATCGCCGGCATTGACCGACTGCCCGATTTCCACGAACGGCTTGGCTCCCGGCGCCGAGGAGCGATAAAAGGTGCCGACCATGGGTGATTTCACCAGGTGTCCTTCAGGCTCGGCCGGGGCTTCGGGCACCGCAGCCGGCGCCGCTGCGGCGTTCGCCGCAGCCGCCGCCGTCATGGTCGGGGCTTGGGGCATCGTCATCACCGCAGTCTGTACCGCATTGCCGGCACGGCTGATCCGTACTTTCTCCTCGCCTTCGGTGATTTCCAGTTCGGCGATTCCGGACTCCTGCACCAGGTCGATCAGCTTCTTGAGTTTCCTCAAGTCCATATGGGCAGCCCCCTATTTCCTGGCTTTATGGGTCAGCGCGCACTGCAACGCGTACTCATAGCCTTGCGACCCCAGTCCGCAGATAACCCCCACAGCCTGGTCGCTGAAATAGGAATGGCGCCGAAAGGGCTCGCGTGCGTGCACATTGGAAAGATGCACTTCGATGTAGGGAATGCGTACCGCGGCGAGCGCATCGCGCAGCGCCACGCTGGTATGGGTAAAGGCTGCCGGATTGATGATGACGAAATCGACGCCGGCGGAGCCGGCTTTCTGGACGCGCTCGACCAGCTCAGCCTCCGAGTTGCTCTGAAAACTGTCGAGCTTGGCGCCCGATTTCAACGCCAGCGCCGACAGACGCTTATTGATGCCCTGCAGGGTTTCCGCTCCATAGATCTCCGGCTCGCGAGAGCCGAGAAGATTGAGGTTGGGGCCGTGCAGGACGAGGACCTTTCTGGGGCGTACAGGGCCGGAGGAAGCCGCCTTGCCACCCTTCGAGGCGTTTTTCATGGCGGCAAGTTTGACGCAGTTTCAGCGAATTTGTCCAGTTTTAGCGGGATTTTGCCGCATTCAATAGGCCTGGATCTTGCATTTCGCGTTTCCGACCCTAGGGCTTAGACGCTTTGGGAGCAATCTTTCGAAACCGTGCCAAGCAAACCCTCACGGCAATTGCCAGAACTCTCACGAATCCTAGTTTTTAGATGCAGATCCCAGAACTTAGCGCTCTAGTGGCGCACGTTCGAAGCGAAATTTACATCGCCGACCCAATAATCGTGGCCAGCTTTCGCTCGTTCAGCCCGCCAAGCTCGGTCCCGATCAATTGTCCCTTGCGATCCAAGATAACTGTGAAAGGCAGGCCGCCGAGTTCGTTGCCGGAGACCCTGGCGAGCTCGATCGCCTCCATTTCCCCGATCAGGACCGGATAGTTCATGTGGTGCGTGGCGGCAAATTCGCGCACTTTAGCTGGATGATCGATGGCGATCCCGACAAATTGCAGCCCTTGGCTGCCAAATTTTTTCTGCATCCGGACGAACTCCGGGATCTCCTCCAGACACGGCTGGCACCAGGTCGCCCAGAAATTCACCACCATGACCTTGCCCTGCCATTGCGCCAATGCCTGGGATTTGCCTTCCATGTCCGGAAGCGAGGCCGCCATCAGCCTGGCCACATTGCCTGAACGCGGTACGCCTCCCCAGTTCCAGGGGTGCAACCAGAAACCGGTCGCAAGCGCCGAAACAGCCACGAGTACAAGTAGCGCGATCCGGCCGGCTCTTTTCATCGGGACGGTGTCGCGTCCTGCAACCGCAATAACTCCGAGGCATATGCTTCGGATCTGACCGCTTCACCCGACGATTGCGCAGGAACGAGCCGTGCCGTTTGCGTTACCGGGAGGTAGCACACGCCGGCATCGGCACAACCCTGGGAAACCGCCTTCAGCATAAAGCCGCCGGCCGATTTCACCGGCAGCCTGATGACCAGTTCGCCGCGATAGGTCTCGACCCGCCCGAAGAATTCGTCGTCCTTGATCTTGCCGGGTGGAAACAGCGCGTCGCCGAGTCCGGCCGATTGCGGAATCGTGGTGAACCGGAACTTGTCGCGATACATGTAATAGCCGTCGGCGATGCGATAACGCACCTCCACGAGGCCGGGTTCAATGAGCGTGGCAGAAAACCTAAACGCCTGCTCCGGCGCCAGCAGATCGGCAGCGGCCGACGCCAGCGCGCATCCAGCGCATGCCGCCAACAGCAGTTCGACAAGAAATCTTGCGGCGATGCGCAGATTCATTCGGGGGAAAAGGCGGCGTTATTCGGCGGCGGACTCGGCAGCGACCCAGTCCAGATACTCGCTCAGACCGGCCATCACAGGGACAGAGACGATTTCGGGAAGTTCATACGGGTGGTTGGCGCGGATCGCGGCTTCGACGTACGGATAACGCGAAGCTACCGTTTTGATCAGCACCGGTACCTCGGTCGCCGTCTCGATCGCGCCCCGCCAGCGATAAACCGACGAACACTGTGCCAGCACGTTGACGCAGGCGGCGAGCCGCTGTTCCACCAGCAACTGCGCCAGCTTCCTGGCCGTCGCAAGATCCGGCAAATTGGTCAACACCACCACAACCTCGCCGCCAGCGCCGGACACGTCATTCACCAAGGCAAAGGACTGGGCGGTTACGCTGCGCCAGCCGCTGCGGATGCATTGTTCACGGCAACCGTGCCCGTGCGGCAACGACGCCCTGCGCGACCGACGGATAGCGCAGCCTTACCCGCAACTCCTTTTTCAGGCGCTGGTTGGCGAGGCGCCGGGATTCGCGCATAAAGGACAGCGCGCTTTCCGGAATCTCCCGCTCCGCGGCTTCGCGACTTATCCGGGGCGGGTGCGGCAGACCGAACTGGTCCGCGACAAGGTCGAAGTAGTCGCCCATTTTCATCCGGGAGTCGTCGGAAGCGTTGTAAGCACGCCCGCCGCGGCCGCGACTCAATGCCGCCATCACTGTGCGGGCGAGGTCATCGGCATGGATGTGATTGGTGTAAGGATCCTGCTCGGTCTCGAGGGCCGGCGTGCCGGCCTTCAGTCGCGCAAGCGGCAAGCGTTCGGCGGCGTAGATACCCGGCACGCGCAGGATGCTGACATGCACACCTGTCTCCGCACCCCACGCACGAAGTTGCCGTTCGGCGTCCAGGCGACGCCTCGCGCGATCGCTCGAGGGCCTCGCCGGTCGCGTCTCGTCCACCACCGCGCCGCCGCAGTCTCCATAGACGCCGCTGGTGCTGATGTACACCATACGCTGTGGTAGACTGCCGCCCTTTGCGAGTGCCCGAACCAGATTGGCGGTACGCGTGTCGCGCGTTCCCGATCCCGGCGGCGGGGCGAAATGCACCACGTCCTGCGCCAAGCCGGCGAGCCGGTCGAGCGTCTCCGGACGATCCAGATCTCCAGCCACCGGAACGATACCTTCGGCACGCAGCAGCGCCTGCCGGCTCTCCGAGTGGGTCAGCGCGTAAATGCGCCAGCGTCCCCGCAACGCACGTACCATGCGCAGTCCGACGTCACCACAGCCGATAATCAACAACCTTCTCATGCCAGCATTTTAACCCGGAGCCCGGCCTTCAGCGTCTGCGAACTGCCATGCCCCACCAGGTCACGATCAAACCCAGCAATCACGTTTTCACCGTTGGCGAAGGCGAGACCGTGCTCGCTGCGGCCTTGCGCGAAAGCTTTACGCTTCCCTATGGCTGCCGCAACGGTGCCTGCGGCGCCTGCAAGGGCAAAATCCTCGAAGGCAAAGTGGACTATGGCAATCCGCAGCCGCATGTCCTTGCCGACTTCGAGAGGAAGGCGGGGCTGGCGCTGTTTTGCCAGGCCAAGCCGTTGACCGATCTGGTGATCGAGGCGCGCGAAATCAGCGGCGTGGGCGAGCTGGAGATCCGCAAGCTGCCCTGTCGGGTTCAGGAGATGCGCAAGGTCGCCCCCGACGTAATCGTGCTCCGACTGAAGCTGCCGGCGAACGAGCGCCTGCAGTTCCTGGCCGGGCAATACATCGACATCCTGATGAAGGACGGCAAGCGCCGCTCCTACTCGATGGCGAATGCGCCGCACGACGACGAGCACATCGAGCTGCACGTGCGCAAGATGCAGAACGGCGCGTTCACCGACTACGTGTTCAACAAGATGAAAGAAAAGGACATACTGCGTTTCGAAGGGCCGCTGGGCACGTTTTTCATGCGCGAGGATTCCGACAAGCCGATCATCTTCGTGGCGAGCGGCACGGGTTTCGCGCCGATCAAGAGCATCATCGAGCACGCCTTCCACCTCGAGGCCCCCCGCCAGATGGTGCTCTACTGGGGCGGGCGCCGGCCGGTTGACATCTACATGGGCGAGCTCGCCGCCCGCTGGCAGCAGCAGCACGACAATTTCAGCTTCATTCCGGTGATTTCCGAAGCGCAGCCCGAGGACAACTGGTGCGGACGCAGCGGCTTCGTGCACCGCGCGGCCATGGAAGACTTCCCGGACATGAGCGGCTATCAGGTCTACGCCTGCGGCGCGCCGGTGGTGGTGGAATCCGCTCACCAAGACTTCACCACACTGTGCAAGCTTCCCGAGGACGAGTTCTACTCCGACGCCTTCACTCCGTCCGTCGATCCCACGCCTGCTTCCGCTTGAGCGACTAACTTTTACCGCAAAGACGCAAAGAACGCAAAGGAACGGCGGGCAACGAGCAAATGCTGTTCATTTCGTTCGATACATGGATAGCCGATGCTCGCGACCAAGGCGGGTTCTGCCAAATGCAAGTTTTCCGCGTCTATTTTTTTCTGCTTTTCTTTGCGTTCTTTGCGTCTTTGCGGTGAAAGATCCAGAAGGTTTGGTCAGCCGCTATTGCGCAGGCCGGCGGCGATGCCGTTGATGGTCAGCAGGATCGCGCGCCTGATGCGCTCCTGCGTTTCCCCGGAACGGTAGCGCCGCAGAAGTTCGACCTGCAGGTGGTTGAGCGGGTCGATGTAGGGCGAGCGGTTGCGCAAGCTGCGTGACAGCGCCGGATTGGCCTCCAGCAGCTCTCCCTGTCCGGTGATCGCCAGCAGCCAGCGAAGCGTGCGGTGCCACTCATCCTGGATGCGCGAGAAGATGCGCTCGCGCAGCTCGGCATCGGTGACCAGTTCGGCGTAGCGCGAGGCGATGCTGATGTCGCTTTTCGCCAGCAGCATATCCATGTTCGATAGCAGCGTGCGGAAGAACGGCCAGTCGCGGTACATTTCGCGCAACAGGTCCAGGCCGCTGTCCCCCTTGCGCGCCGCCAGCGCTTCCACCGCCGCACCGAACCCGTACCATCCCGGCAGCATCATCCGCGACAGCGACCAGGAAAATACCCAGGGGATCGCGCGCAGGTCTTCGATACGGTCGGTCTTCTTGCGCGAAGCCGGGCGGCTGCCGACGTGCAGGTCGGCAATCTCGGTGATCGGCGTTGCGGTCCGAAAGAACTGTACGAAACCCGGGGTTTCGTACACCAGGCTCCGGTACGCCGAGAACGCGGTGGCGCTCATTTCCTGCATCACTTCGGGATATTCGGCTCGCTCCATGCGGGCGGGTTCGAGCAGCGTAGCCTCGAAGGTGGCCGCAACCAGCGTTTCCAGGTTGCGCCGCCCGATGTCGGGATCGGAATACTTGCTGGCAATCACCTCGCCCTGTTCGGTGATCCTGATCTGGCCGGCAACGCTGCCCGGCGGTTGTGCCAGCACCGCCTGATAGCTGGGTCCGCCGCCGCGTCCCACCGTACCCCCGCGGCCGTGGAACAAGCGCAGCTCGATCTTGTGGCGCGCGAATACCTTCACCAGTTCGACTTCCGCCTTGTACAACTCCCAGTTTGCGGTAAGGAAACCGCCGTCCTTGTTGCTGTCGGAATAGCCGAGCATCACCTCCTGCACGTTGCCGCGGCTCGCCAGCAGCGCCCGGTAGTAAGGAACCGAAAACAACTGGTCCATGATCGGGCCGCAACCCTGCAGGTCGGCGATGGTCTCGAACAGCGGAATGATGTTGACGTCGAGACGCGCTGTCTCGCCGGGCTGCAGCAGCCCCACTTCTTTCAGCAACAATGCCACTTCGAGCAGATCGCTGACGCCGTCGGCCTTGGAGATGATGTAGTTTGGCAACGCTTCTGCGCCATAGCGGCGATGCATGCCCGCCGCGGTGTCGAGGATCGCGAGCTCCTTGCCGACTTCTTCGCTGTAGGAAAGGTAGGGCGAACGTAGCAGCCGCGGCAGCCGCAATTCCTCCAGCAGCCACGCGCGGCGTTCCGCTTCCGGCAAGGCGGCGTAACCCTGGCGGCGCGCCCCGAGCGCGAACAGTTCGGCGACGACTTGTTCGTGCACGCCGCTGTGCTGGCGCATGTCGAGCGGCGCCAGATGAAAACCGAAGATGACTGCCGCACGGTGCAGGCCGCGCAGCCTCCCGCGCGCCACCCGCTCCGAACCGTTGGCCGCCAGCGAATCGGCCAGCACCGCCAGGTCCTGTGCAAATTCCACGCTGTCCCGGTAGGGCGGCGCCTCGGCGACCGCGCGGCGGTCAGGAACGTGATGGTCGAGCAGGCTCGAGGTCGCGGCGAGCCGCGCGTAGATGCCGGTAAGCGCGCGCCGATAGGGTTCATCGCGGCGATGTTCCGAGGTGTCCGGCGACTGCGCCGCCAGTCGCTCGAGCTCGGGCGTGGTTTCGACGATGCGCACGGACTGGGACAACTCGCCGCCGAGCCGGTGGATCTCCTCGAAATAGAAATCCATCGCCGTCGAGGAATGACGGGTGAGCGCATGTTGCATCACTTCGTGAGTCACATGGGGATTGCCGTCGCGATCGCCGCCGATCCAGCTGCCCAGTTTCAGGAAACCGGACAGCGGCGCGCGCCCAAAACCTTCTTGCGCCAACAGGTCCTCGATTTCCGCGTACAGCCGCGGCAGTTGCCGCAGGAAGGTGTAACGGTAGTACGACAAGCCGTTCTCGATTTCGTCCTTCACCGTCAGCCGCAGCTCCCTCAGCACCCGGGTCTGCCACAACGTCAGCACCACGCGGCGCAGCGCCTCTTCGTTCTGCACCAGCTCGTCGGGCGTGAGCTGCATGCGGTCCCGGTCGGTGAGCAGCCGGGCGATCTCCAGCTGGCAGTCGAGAATGCTCTTGCGCTGTACTTCGGTGGGATGCGCGGTCAGCACCGGCGAGATCAGCGCGTCTCGGAAGAAGGCGGTGACCTTCTCCGGCGGCAACCCGGCAGTGCGCCCACGGGCCAGCGCCAAGGCAATGCTTCCCTCCTGCGGCGGCGAACCCGCAATCAGGTGCGCGCGACGGCGGCGATTGTGATGCTGGTCCTCGGCAATATTGGCAAGTTGCGAAAAGAAACTGAAGGCCCGCACTACCGCTATGGTGCGCACCGGGTCGAGCTTGTTGAGCATGGTCTCGAGTTCGCGCCTGGCGTCCGGGTCGCGGTCGCGGCGAAATCGGATGGCGTTCTGACGGGTACGTTCGATGAGATCGAAAACTCCTTCCCCCTCCTGTTCGCGCAGAGTGTCGCCGAGGATGCGCCCGAGCAGGCGAATGTCCTCCCGCAGCGGCGACTCCTTGTCCGGGACGGCTGGGTTCTGGCCGGGTGCATTCATCATCAGAGCACCGGCTGCCTGCGCCCGCCGCCGTAGTGCTTCAACTGGCCGAGCGTGACCTCGAGCGCCTTCTGGTAGTGGGCCGCAGCCTGTTCGAGCTTGCCCTCGCGTTCCAGCAGCCGCGCCAGCTGCAGGTGCGCCGAATGCGTGGGCTCGATCGACAGGCTGGCCTCGAGGTAACTGCGGGCCTTGCCCCACAAACCCTGGTGCGCGCACAGCCGGCCCAGCGTGAGCAGCAGCACCGCATCGCGCGGATGCGCCTGCAACCATTTCTCGGCACGTTCCAGTTGCTGCCGGACGTCTTCCCCCAGGCATTCGGAATACAGCGCCAGCAGTCCCTGGTCCCAGATCCGCTCGACGCCATCCTCGACGATGCGATGCGCCTCCGCACACGCACCTAGATCGACGAAGCACCGTGCCGCCGCTGCGGCGATGCGCGGTTCCTGGCGGTCCTGCGCCGACAGCTTGTCCCAGTACTCGCGCAGCGCCTTGCCGTTCAGCGCCTTGAGCTTCAGGTTCTCGATGATCGCGTGGCGGCGCAGCTGTGAGACCACCGGCCGTTCAAACACCTTTCGCTTTTCCAGTTGCGGGATCAGCGCCAGCACGCGGTCCCAGTTCTTTGCCATCTGTTGCGCGCGCAGTTCCAGCCGCAACGCGGCCGTGTGGCTCTCCGGCAGCCTCTTCAGCACGTCGAGCGCGTCGTGGTAGCGGCGTTCGTCCAGCAGCATCTCGGCCTGCGCGATCAAGCGCATGCCGTCTTCGACAGGTTCGTGGCCGGCGGCCTTGGCCAAATAGCCGTCACGCGTGGAAAAGGCGCGCATGCCGTGCGCGGCGCGCGCCGCCAAAATTGCAGACAGGGCGGGCGACTCGCCCGCCTTGAGCGCCGCAGCGGCTGCCTTCTCGGCCTTGCCGAAGCGGCCTTCGAAGAAATTGACCAGCGCCTCGTTGAAAGTGGCACGCGCCCTGTTTTCGTTGCGGCGCTTGAGGTAGGCCCGCACCCGACCCGGCATGGCGATCGAAGACATGATCGCGCGCATCCCCAGATAGGCGACGACGACCGCCAATACCGCGATGAGAATCGCCAGATTGAGCGAGAGCTCGGCCCGCCATGGCGGCAGCACCAGCAGTACGTAGCCGTTGTTGTAGCGCGACGCCAGCATGAGTCCGACGGCGACGGCAAAAAGTCCGACTACCCACAACAGACCCCGCATCAGCCTGCCCCCGGTATCGGATTGCAAGTCATGCTCAGCGGGCGGCGCGCTCGCGCACCATCCTGAGATTGCGCGCCGCGTCCAGGCTCGCGGAGATGTCCGGAAGCTTGATGCCGACCTCCGACTGCGCCAGCAGCTTCACGGTGGACAGCGCGGCAGCGCCCGGCTTGCTGCCGGTGTCGTAGTAGCGTTGCAACCAGTCCGAAGCCGCGCTGAGATCGGCCTTGAAGCTGGCCTCGTCGCGCGCCAGTAACGCCAGCCGTGCCCCGAGCAGACGCAGCTTCAGATTCTCGCGCAGGAAGAAAGCCTGCTCCGGCGATAGCAGCGGAGCCTCCGGCCTTTCGGCGTTCTGGATGCGCACCAGACGACGCAGGTCCTGCATGGTTTCGCGCCACAGATTGGCCCAGAAACCGCCGCTCGCCGGTGCAGTCGCATCGTTGGCCGGCCGCGGCCGCTCCTCCATGGCCAAGGGCAACGAATCCACTGCAGTCATTACGTTGTCCAGACGCAGCGCCATGCCGACGACGTCCACGTATGGCGCAGCCTTCAGCCGCTCGATATCCTGGCTGATCACGCGACGCAATGCGGTAAACTGCGGGCGATCCATGCGCGCCAGGCGCGTATCGGCAGCCTCCAGCGCGATCTGCGCGGCTTTGACGTTGCCTGCAAGCTGGAGTTGCTGGTTGGCGATCAGCAGCGTCTGCTCGACTTCGGCCAGCACCCATACGTCGCGGCTGCCCGACAAATCCCTGTAGAGCGACTCGAGCGCCAGACGCTGGTTCTGGACTTCCACCATGCGCGCCTCGATCTGCCCGAGCCGTGCCACCACATCGCGCAACTCGTCGCGCGACTGCGCGGCCAGCGACCGCGTATCGCGGCTCAGGGTGTCGATTTCGGCAAAACGCCTGGCCACATCCTGCTGCATTACGTCGAAGCGCTTGCGTGCGTCATACCACTGCCACGCGGCCAGCGCGCTCGCGGCCAACGCCAGCAGCAACGCCAGGACGGCAAGCCGCGAGCGTCGCTGCGGCTTTACGGGCCGCGTAGCGGCAACGGTTTGCTGTTCGGATGATGGTTCGGCCATATTTCCAAGAAGAATTAAGACGGTCAGGCCACTGGCTGAGCCCGGCGCAGTCTTGCAAACCAGGTCTCCAGTCCCGACGCCAGCATCTCATCTCCCATGCCGGCAACGAAAACCTTGTGCACGCCGAAGGCAAATGCGGTAGCGGCCACGCGCGGATGAGATACGAACATTGGAGTCTGGCACAACCACGGCCGGCATGCTTCTCCGGCCATGTCGAAGAGGTTGATTACGATTTCCGAACTGGTGGCCAGGCAGCCCCGGAGTCTGTCCTGTTGCCACAGGGGTATCAGTTCTGCCATGCCGTGCCGGGGTCTTGCGCGCCGGTAACACTCCACGTACTCGACCGCGGCCCCACGCTGGCGCAGCGACTCGCCGAGCAACTCACGCCCGCCCTGCCCACGAAAGATCACCACCCTCTTTCCGTCAAACACCAGCCTGGACAGCGCCTCGAGCAAAGCTTCGCTGTCGAAATCCGCTTTCGGCGTGATCATCTCGCGCACGCCGAATTTTTTCAATTCGGCGGCGGTTCCCGGTCCCAGCACGGCCACGCGCAGGCCGGCAGGCAGGCCGCCTGCTAGCGCGATGCGCTGCATCGCCAGCCGCGCCGCGTTCGGGCTGGTGAAAATCGCCAGGTCAAACTGGTGCAGCCGCTTCAGTACCGGCGCAGTAGCATCATCCGGTTGCGCCACGATCTCCATCGCCGGAAACAGCACCGGTTCGCCGCCGAGGCTTCGAATCAGTTCGGCCAACCGCCGCGATTGATGCTCGGGCCGGGTTACCAGGACACCGATGCCCGCCAACGGTTGCCTGCTTCCCGTCCCGCCCACGTCTGCTATCCGTCCAGCGCAGCGAGGATTTCGCGCGCACCTTTGGCAATGAGGCGCTCGGCAAGTGCCGTGCCGAAATCGGCAGGCGAACCTGCCGCCGAACCGGCGATCTCGTCGTACACCATGCGCACGCCATCGGGGCTGGCGACGAACCCGCGCAACCTGGCGCGGCCGTTGGTCAGCTCGGCATATCCACCCAGCGGCACTTGGCAGCTGCCCGAGAGCGCGCGGCTCACCGCCCGTTCGGCTTCCACGCACCAACGGGTGGGGGCATCGTCAAGCGGCGCGATCGCCGCAACGAGGTCCATGCGCTCGGCGCGGCACTCGATGCCGAGCGCGCCCTGGCCGACTGCGGGCAGGCTCTGCTCGGGCGTAAGCAGGCAGGCGATGCGGGCCGACAGACCCAGGCGCTTGAGTCCGGCGGCTGCGAGGATGATCGCTGCGTAGCGCCCATCATCGAGTTTGCGCAACCGCGTCTGCACGTTGCCACGCAACGGCTCGACCTTGAGAAGAGGAAACCGCGCGCGCAACTGGCTTTCGCGCCGCAGGCTGGAGGTGCCGACGCGGCTTCCCGGCGGCAGGCTCTCCAGGTCACGGTAGTCGTTGGAGACGAAGGCGTCGCGCGGGTCTTCACGCTTGGTGATGGCGGCAATCGTGAACCCGGGCGGCAGATTCATCGGCACGTCTTTCATCGAGTGCACCGCGACATCCGCCTCGCCGGATTCAAGCGCCGACTCGAGTTCCTTCACGAACAGGCCCTTCCCGCCGATCTTGGCGAGCGAGATGTCGAGCATGCGGTCGCCCTGAGTGGTTACGCCCAACAGCTGTGTCTCTACTCCGGGGTAGAGTGCGCCCAGGCGCCCCTCTATGTGGCGCGCCTGCCACAGAGCGAGCGCGCTTTCACGAGTGGCGATGACGATTCGGGACGGAGGACTCTTGGCAGACGGCAAGGGTTTGGATCCAGGAGGGGCAAACTCGGGCCGCCATCGCGATATCGGTGGCAGCCCAAAAAAGCTCTACTTTTGCAAACGGCCTAGGCCGGTCGGCACGAACGCATCACTTCTCCAGCAGGCTGCGAAGCATCCACGCGGTTTTGTAGTTCCGGCATAACGCGCTGCGCGCATTAGCCTGCACTGAAAGAAGGCTTGGATGCATTTTAGTCGGATTATTTCTCCAATAGACTTCTGAGCATCCAAGCCGTATTTTAGTTCCGACTAACCTGCTGTACAGGTAAGTCTCCACTGAAAAAGCGCTTATGCCAATGTTTTCGGGCCGACCGCAAATTACCAACGTGACTATTTTTCCAACAAGCTTCGTGGCATCCACGCGGTTTTTTCATGGACTTCCATGCGCTGTGTCAGAAGGTCCATGGTCGGCTGGTCGTTGCCACTCTCGGCGGCCGGGAAAACCCTGCGCGCCGTACGCGTGACTGCTTCATGCCCCTCCAGCAGGATTTTGATCATGTCCTGGGCCTTGGGCACGCCGGGTGTTTCCTTGATCGACGCGAGCTTGGAGAACTGGGCGTAGGTCCCGGGCGCCGGCGCGTCCAGCGAGCGGATGCGCTCGGCGATCAGATCGACGTTGTTCCACATCTCGTTGTACTGGGTTTCGAACATCAGATGCAGCGTCTGGAACATCGGACCGGTCACGTTCCAGTGAAAATTGTGGGTCTTCAGGTACAGCGTGTAAGTGTCGGCAAGCAGTTTCGACAAACCATCGACGATCTGTACCCGGTCCTTCTCCTTGATGCCAAGATCAGCACCCATTTTTGATTTCCTCGCCTCTGGGTTGAAGAGTACCTGCGCCCGTTTCGAATCATAGGACAATTCTTCGCGGTTTTCAGCGGGACTTGCGCGACGCTGCGCCGAAGTCTAAAGATCGCGTGTACCGCGAACGCGCACCGCATCGCGAGCCCGCATGAGTTCCCGGTAGTCGTCCGAGGTCAGATAGCGCAGTGCCGAACTGGTGATCTTCCCGGAAAACTGCTCCAGCATCGCGACGCTGCCGTCCCTGCGCCAGACACGCACCCGGTTGACGATCGCGCCGGCCATACCGCTGCGCAACTGTTCATCATGAACCTCGGGCGCACCCAACCGCGCCGTCAGACCGCCCTCGACTTCGGCAAACCGAGCCTCATCGAACAGGACCGTCGTTCGATTCAGAAGGTCACCACGGTACTCGAGCGTCATCCCCAGCGCCGGCAAACCCAGGTGCTCGAGGGACTTCCCCCCCGCCCGGCACAGTGTGTGCGTACCGGTCTCGTCACACGAGTAAGCCCTGCGGTCGAGATCGGAAAGCCGCGAGCCGAGCGCCTCGATTCCCTGCGCTCCAGCTGGCGCTGCGGCAACCAGCAATAGGAACATTGTGCAATGACGTGCATTCACAGGACGTTGCGCCCCAGTTCCTTGACGATATGCTGCTGGCGGCGGCTCACCGGCAATTTTTCATCCAGTCCGGTCAGCGTCACCACCCAATGCGCCTCGCCGCTGTCACCGCCCTCCTTCTCGAAACCGGAGATGTGCGCTTTCGCGACCAGGCAACTGCGGTGGATACGCACGAGCCGGCCGGAGAATTCCTGCTCGAGTTTCGACAGCGATTCTTCCACCAGGTATTCGCGCGCGGCGGTGCGGATGGTCACGTACTTCAACTCGGCGCGCAGGTAAAGTATTTCCGGAACCGGAATCAGCACCACCTTGCCGCGCTCCTGCACCGAAAGATGGGTACGCGCGTCCGGAGTGATCTGCTGCAATACGTCGAGGCGCAGCGGCGTTATTGCGCGCACCCTGGTGAGCGCGTCGTGCAGCCGCCGCAGCCGGATCGGCTTCAGCAGATAATCGACCGCGTGCAACTCGAACGCCTTCAGGGCGTAGTCGTTGTAAGCGGTGGTGAAAATCACCGACGGCGGCTCGGGCAGCTTCAGCATGTGCTGCGCCACTTCGAGACCGTCCATTTCCGGCATGCGAATGTCCAGCAGCACCACGTCGGCGGGGGTTTCCTCCAGCAGCGCCAGCAGTTCGCGGCCGCTCGCGGCCTCGCCAGCGAGCTCGATCGGAAAGCTGCCGGCGCAGTCTTCCAGCAGATCCCTGATGCGGCTTCGCGCCGGCGCCTCGTCGTCGGCAATCACGACCCGCAACGATTGTGGATGCTTGCTCACCTTCCATCCCTCACGTACGGAAGCGTGATGCGTACCTCATATTGGCCGTCACTGTCGCGGGTTTGCAGGCTGGCTTCGGCGTCGAAATGCAGCGACAGTCGCTCCCTGATGTTGGCAAGGGCCATCTTGTTGCCGGTGTGATGACTGCCCTCCTTGCGGAAGGGGTTGCGCAACAATATGTGCACCCGGTCGCGATCATTGAAGATGTGGATGCTGATGACCCCCGGCTCCATCGACGGCTCGATGCCGTGGTAGACCGCGTTCTCCAGCAGCGGTTGCAGCAACAGCGGCGGCACCAGCGTGTCCCCGGGCATTTTGTCCACCTGCCACTCCACCCGCAGGCGGTTGCCGAGCCGCAGCGCTTCCAGGCCGAGGTACTGTCGGCACAGTTCGACTTCGCGCTCGAGCGGCACCAGATCGCGATTGTCGGCCATCAGCACGCGGAACAGGTCGGCGAGGTCTTCGAGCGCCATCTCGGCGCGGCGCGGTTCGCTGCGCACCAGCGACAGGACCGCATTGATGCTGTTGAACAGAAAATGCGGGCGAATGCGCGCCTGCAGCGCCTGCAGTCTCGCTTCGGTCAGCGCTGGCGACAGCATCCGGCTGCGCAGATTGAAGTAGGTGAGCACGAGCAGCGTGGCCACGGCGGTAAAGAACCAGCTGCGCGCCAAACCGGGTGTATCCGGAATGAATACCGCCGAGGTCGCGACCACCACGACAGTCACGATGCCGAGCTCGACGGCCACGATCACGGCGACGGCCAGCGGGTAATCCAGCTCGTGCAGCCAGCGATCGGCGAGTCCGAGCAGCAGCAATGAGAGAATGACCATCGGCTGCACCAGCGCGGAAATGCCCAGCCACTGATCGAGCATGTCGTACCAGTTCGAGGATTTTAGTGCGGCTGCAACAACCGTCATCGCTATGACGATCACCAGCAGGCGCAACATGACGCCCAGATTGCGGAAATTTGGAAGAAGGTTGGGGTGACGGTTTTGATTTATACTTGCCATCGGCTGATTCGGGCCAAAAATCACGCCAGAACAGGCGCTTAACGCAGTCATTGTGAACAGGGCAGGAGCTTAATGCAACCCAAGGAAAAACCCGCGGACGACGCCGGCAAAACCTGGTCCGGACGGTTCAGCGAACCGGTCGCGGAACTGGTGAAGCGCTATACCGCATCGGTCGACTTCGACAAGCGGCTCGCGGAGTTCGATATCGCCGCGTCGCTGGCGCACGCGCGCATGCTGCATGCGGTCGGCGTGCTCACAGCCAAGGATCTTGCCGATATCGAACGCGGCATGAACGCGATCCTCGGGGAGATCCGCCAGGGAATGTTTACCTGGTCGGTTGATCTTGAGGATGTACATCTGAATATCGAGAAGCGGCTCACCGACCTGGTCGGCAATGCCGGCAAGCGGCTGCATACCGGGCGTTCGCGCAACGACCAGGTCGCAACCGACATCCGCCTCTATCTGCGCTGGGCGGTGGATGAAATCCTTGCGCTGATTCACGCATTCCAGAAAAGCCTGCTCGATCTGGCCGAGCATCACGTCGATACGCTCATGCCCGGCTACACGCATCTGCAGGTGGCGCAGCCGGTGAGTTTCGCGCACCACCTGCTGGCCTACTACGAGATGATGAAGCGCGACGCCGCGCGCTTTGCGGACTGCCGCAGGCGGTTCAACGTGCTGCCTCTGGGCGCGGCGGCGCTCGCCGGCACCGACTACCCGATAGATCGCGAGGGCGTCGCCAGGGAATTGGGTTTCGACGGCGTGTGCGAGAACTCGCTCGATGCGGTGTCGGATCGCGATTTCGCCATCGAGTTCTGCGCCTGCGCGGCGCTGACGATGACGCATCTGTCGCGGTTGTCAGAAGAACTGATCCTGTGGATGAATCCGCGCTTCGGATTCATCGCGCTCGCCGACCGGTTCTGCACCGGCTCGTCGATCATGCCGCAGAAAAAAAACCCCGATGTGCCGGAACTGGTGCGCGGCAAGACCGGGCGTGTCAACGGCCACCTGGTGGCTCTGCTCACCCTGATGAAAGGCCAGCCGCTGGCCTACAACAAGGACAACCAGGAAGACAAGGAACCACTGTTCGACACGGTGGACACGCTGACCGCAACGCTCAGGATCTATGCCGACATGGTCGGCGGCATCTCCGTCAACAAGGAGGCGATGCGCGCAGCGCTGCTGGAGGGCTACGCCACGGCAACCGACCTGGCCGACTATCTGGTAGGCAAGGGCCTGCCGTTTCGCGAAGCCCATGAGGCGGTCGCGCGCGCGGTGCGCTTCGCCGCTGAAAAGGGTGTGGACCTCACGCAACTGAGCGTCGAGCAGTTGCGGCAATTCTCCAAGCTGATCGACACTGAGGCAATTGGCAAGCTCTCGCTCGAGGGCTCGGTCGCTTCGCGCGATCACGTCGGCGGCACAGCGCCGACCCAGGTACGCGCGGCGATAGCCCGCGCCCGCGCCTGGCTGGCCGCGCGCTAGCGCATCCCGCGCAGGATGCCGTGGTGCCCGCGCCCGACGCGGCAACCTGGCGGGCGATCGCCGCCGATCTCTCCCGCGTCACAGGCTCGCCCTTCCCTGGCTCGCGCGCCGAGCCCGCCGGGGGCGGTTCGATCAACCGGGCATTCCGGCTTGACGGCGGCGAACGACGCTTTTTCGTCAAGCTCAATTCCGCCTGGCGGCTGGAGATGTTCGAGGCTGAGTTGGCGGGGCTCATGGAACTCGCAGCCACAAAGGCGGTACGCGTGCCGGCGCCCATCTGCTGCGGGTCGGATGCTCTCCATTCCTGGATCGTGCTGGAACACCTCGAACTCGGCAATGGCACGGACGGCCTGGCCGCACTCGGAGCGCAGTTGGCCCTGATGCACCGGAGCACTGCCGCCAACTTCGGCTGGAGTCGGGACAACACCATCGGCTCCACGCCGCAGCATAACGAGTGGTGCAGCGACTGGATCGTGTTTCTGCGTGAGCGGCGGATTGGATTTCAATTGCAGCTTGCCCAGCGCAACGCTTACCGCGGCCGGCTGCAATCCTCGGGTGAGAAGTTGCTCGCCGAACTCGATGCATTCTTTGCCGGCTACAGGCCCGAAGCTTCGCTGCTGCACGGCGACCTGTGGGGCGGCAATGCCGCGGTTCTTGCGGGCGGCGAACCGGCGATCTTCGATCCCGCGGTGTACTTCGGCGACCGCGAAGCCGACCTCGCCATGACCGAACTGTTCGGCGGCTTTCCTCAGGCGTTTTATCGCGGCTACGGCGACGCGTGGCCACTCGACCCGGGCTATCGGGTACGCAAGCAGCTCTACAACCTGTACCATTTGCTCAATCACCTGAATCTGTTCGGCAGCTCTTATCTTGCCCCGGCACAGGCTGCCATCGACGGATTACTCGGCGAAATTCGCGGTTGATTCGGGGCCCGGCGCGAGCGGGCATACAGCCTTGCCCGAAAACGGTCAAGCTGCTAGATTCAAGCTGGATTCAGAATAGTCCAGCGCGGTTCATGGCCGGCTGGATTATTTTTTGCTGCATGAAAAAAACGAAGGAGGAGACATCATGGACTGGAATTTTTCGCGGCCCCTGAAAACGGCCGCCGCAGTGCTTGCGGGCGCGACGCTGGCCATTACTTGCGCAACCGCCCACGCACAGGACAAGCCGATCCGCATCGGGCTGGTCACCTTCCTCTCCGGCCCGGCAGCCGGACCCTTCGGCGTGCCCGCCAAGATGGCTGCCGATGCGATTGTCGATTCGCTGAACGCCGGCAAGGCGCCCGCGCCTTACAACATCAAGGGTTTCGGCGGAACCCCACTGGAACTGACGATCGTGGACGAAGCCGGTGGCGCCACCAAGCAGGTGACCGAGTTGCGCAACCTGATCGAGCGGCAGAACGTCGACTTCGTCATCGGCTATATCTCCAGCGGCGACTGTCTCGCGGTAGCGCCAGTCGCGGAAGAGTTGAAGACCCTCACCATCCTGTTCGACTGCGGCACGCCGCGCGTGTTCGAGGAGGCGAGCTACAAGTATGTATTCCGTACCCGCTCGCACGCCACCATGGACGCGGTGGCGGGGGCGATGTACCTGCTGGAAAACCGGCCCGCGGTGAAGAGCTACGCCGGCATCAACCAGAACTACGCCTGGGGCCAGGATTCGTGGGCGGACTTCACCGCGGTGATGGCAACACTCAAGCCGGAAGCCACGATCACGTCTTCGCAGATGCCCAAGTTCGGCGCCGGACAGTACGGTCCCGAAATCTCCGCCCTGCTGCAAACCAACTCCGATGTGATTCACTCCAGTCTCTGGGGCGGCGACCTCGAGGCTTTCATGCTGCAGGCTACGCCGCGCGGGCTGTTCAATCGCAGCCAGCTGGTGCTTGTGGCGGGCGAACCTTACCTGCACCGCCTGGCCGGCAACATGCCCGACGGCACCGTCGTCGGCGCACGCGGTCCCAACGGCGTGTACGCGCAGAAGAGCGCGCTCAACGACTGGCTGCGGCAGATCTACAAGGAGCGCGCCGAAATTTATCCGAACTATCCGGCCTACAGCGTCGCGATGGCGTTTCTGGGACTGAAGGCGGCCTACGAGAAAGCGCGTGGGGCCGGCGGCGGCGCGCCCGCCACCGACGATGTGATCAAGGCATTCGAATTCCTCAATTTCGATTCGCCCGCCGGAAAGGTCATGATGAAGCTCGGCAAGGGCCACCAGGCGGTGACCGGAACCGCCTACGGCACCACCCGCACGGTCAACGGCCAGGTGACGGTCGGCGACATCAAGTACTACGCGCTGGAGCGCGTCCAGCCTCCCGAAGGCGTGAAAAGCCTGGACTGGATCAAGTCCGGGATGAAGCCCGGCAACTGGTAAGGCCGCGCATGCCGAAATGAACCAGCTGCTCGCGGTCCTCATCGACGGGCTGATCTACTCGTCGTGGCTGTTCATCATCGCCGTCGGACTCACGCTGATTTACGGCGTGATGAAAATCCTGAACATCGCCCACGGCAGCCTGTACGCGCTGGGCGCTTACAGCGCCGCTTCTCTCGCCGGCTACTGGATCAACCAGGGTCACGCCCCGATGGGAAGTTACGCGATGATGCTGGTCGCCGCGATCCTGGTCGGGCTGATCGCGGGGCCGGTGATCGAACGGGGTCTGCTGCGATTCATGTACGGCAAGGATGAAATCGTCCTGGTGCTGGTCACCTACGCGGTGTTCCTCATCCTGGAGGATTTCATCAAGCTCACCTGGGGCGTCGATCCCTACTTTCTGTACCAGCCGTACAGCCTGCTCGGCAGTTTCGACGTGGGCAACCTCACGTATCCGGTCTATAACCTGGTGCTGTTCGGCATGGCCGTTCTGATCGGCGTCACTCTGGTCTGGGTGCTGACCAAGACCCGTCGCGGCAAGATGCTGGTCGCGGTCATTCACGACCGCGAGATGGCCGCGGCAATGGGCATCAACGTAAGCCTGGTTTACTTCGTCACCTTCACCGCCGGCGCCATGCTCGGCGCCGTCGGCGGCGCACTCACCGCGCCCATGATTTCAGTCCAACCCGGGATCGGCGCCGAGACTATCGTGCTCGCCTTCGCGGTCGTGGTGATCGGCGGCCTCGGCAGTCTGCCCGGCGCGGCGCTGGCCGCCGTCCTGGTCGGCCTAGTGCGTTCGGCCGCTGTTCACTACCGGCCTGAGCTCGACTTGTTCGCGATCTATTTCGTCATGGCGGTGGTACTCATCATGCGTCCCAAGGGCCTGTTCAGCGTGCAGGAAGCACGCAAAATATGACCCTGGCGCAGGAAGCACGCAAAATATGATGTCTCTGGCGGAGGAGGCACGAAAGATTTGAAGCGCGACTTCACCATCCGCACACTTGTCGGCGTACTGATTGCGCTGCTCCTGGCGGGGCCGCTCCTGCCGCGCTGGGCCATGTTCCTCATCACGGTATCGCTGTGCTACGGCACGGTCGTGCTCGGCATGATGCTGCTGATGCGCACCGGTGTGGTGTCTTTCGGCCACGGCTTGTACTACTGTCTGGGCGCTTACGCCTCCGGTACGCTCGACGTCCTGTTCGGTGTCTCGGATATCGCGGTCATGTTGCTGGCGGCGGTTGCGGTCACTGGAGTAGTATCGGCGCTGCTCGGGTTGCTGCTGCGCAAGTACCGCGACATCTTCTTTGCCATGCTCTCGCTTGCCTTTTCGATGATTCTCTACGGCCTGCTGCTGAAGACTTCCGCGCTGGGCAGTTCGGACGGTTTTAACGTCGCGGCGAAGACGCTGTTCGGAATACGGATCGCGGGCACCGAGTTCGAGCGCTACCTGATCTTTGCCGTGACCGTGCTCATCGCCTTCGTCGCCGCCGTTTGCATGCACAAGTACCTGGCATCGCACATGGGCCGGCTGGCCGGGGCGATCCGCGACAACGAGTTGCGCGTCGAGTACATGGGCGCGTCGGTGCGCAACACAATCCATGTCAACTACGTGATGTCGGCGGTGCTGGCGGGACTGGGTGGCGCGCTCGCCGCGGTGAGCGTCGGCCACATCGATCCCGAGATGTCTTACTGGACCACTTCCGGGGAGTTCGTCTTCGTGGCCATTCTGGCCGGCACCGGCAACGTGCTGGCGCCCTTCCTCGGCGCGTTCATTTTCGAAACCATCCGCAGCTTCGCCTACGAATACTCGCCCAACACCTGGCAGATGGCGCTCGGCACCACCATGCTGCTCGTGATCATGTTCCTGCCGGGCGGGTTGTGGTCGCTGTTCACCAGAATGCGAAGGGCGACCTGACATGGCGGTCGTTCTGGAAGCCAGGGGGCTGAACAAGAATTTCGGTGCGGTCACCGCAGCCGCGGACATCAACGTCGCCGTCGAACGGGACAGCGTGGTGGGATTGATCGGTAGCAACGGCGCGGGCAAGACCACGTTCATCAACATGGTCACCGGTTACCTGAAGCCCAGTTCCGGCAGCATCGCCTTCGGAAGCCGCGACATCACGCCGCTGGCGCCGCGCCAGATCACGCGGCTCGGCATCTGCCGTTCGTTTCAGATCCCGCAGTTGTTCAACACACTGTCGGTGTATGAGAACCTGCTGGTCGGCGTCGGCATCGTCGCCTCCGGCGGCGCGAAGTGGGCGGATGCGAGCCGCCATGCCGGCACCCCCAGCGAGACAGTGGACTCGATACTGGAGCGCTTCAATCTCACCGGCTATCGCTACAAGCCGGCCGGCGTGTTGCCCGAGGGTGTGCGCAAGCTGCTCGACATCGCCATGGCCATGGCGGTGAAGCCGAAGATCCTGCTGCTCGACGAACCCACCTCGGGCGTGTCGGCGGACGAGAAGTTCGGGTTGATGGACATGGTCATGGAAGCGGTACGCGCGCAACAGGTCACGGTGCTGTTCGTCGAGCACGACATGGATATCGTCAACCGCTATACCCATCGCGTGCTGGCGTTCTATGAGGGCCGGATCATCGCCGACGGCGAACCCGGCGTCGTTCTCGACGATGCCGAAGTGCGCAAGTACGTGACCGGCGAGGCGCGCGCCGCCGGCGGAGGCAAGCATGCTGCGCATTGAAGCGCTCGATGTCTCCATCCAGTCGGTCGGCGTCCTGCGCGGGGTGAGCATGGAGGTGCCGACCGGAAAGTTCGCCGGCCTGATCGGCCGCAATGGCGCCGGCAAGACCACGCTGATGCGCTCGGTGATGGGCATTCTCCCGGCGCGCCAGGGCACCATCCGTTTCGACGAAGTGTCGCTCGACAGGATGCCGGCCCACCGGCGTGCACGCGGCGGCATCGGTTACATGCCCGAGGACCGCCGCCTCGTTCCGCAACTGACCGTCGAGGAAAACGTACTCATTCCGGCGTGGGCAGCGGGCGTTGCGGAACCGCAGTCGCGACTGTCGCAGGTATACAGGATGATCCCCGAAGTCGAAGCCTTCGCCGGCCGCAAGGCGTTGCAGCTTTCCGGCGGCCAGCAGAAACTGGTGGCGCTGGCGCGCGCACTGATGTGCGGCACCAGGCTGCTGCTGCTCGACGAGCCGTTCGAGGGCGTGGCGCCGGTGCTGGCGCACCGGCTCGCGGAAGTGATTGCCGGGCTGAAAAGCCAGGGGCTCTCGGTCATCCTCACCGAGTCCGACCTCTCGCACTCGCAGGAAATCCTCGACGTGGTTTACAGCATCGACCGCGGAGAGGTTTCGATCGCTACATCGCCGGCTTAGAGCCCGCGAATCCGGGCTGCGAGCTCGTCATTGGTCTCAGCCAATTGCAGGGAGGTTCTCGTGAACAAAACGGTATGGGCGTTCGGCCTCGCGTGGCTGCTAACGCTGTCAACGGCGACGCAGTCGCAACAACCGCAGGCGCCAGCGGCCGACTATCCGTCGTGGGCATTCCCCTTGAAGGTGGAGAAACGGCTTCCGTCGGCAGGGCCGGAGCCCATGTCGCTGCCCGGTAGCCCGGCAAGATACACACAGGAACAGATCGACGATCTGCTGAACCCGCCCGACTGGTTGCCCGACCAGCGTCCGGACCCGCCCGCGATCGTCCTCAAGGGGCACGGCGACGCATTGGCATGCGGAGCGTGTCACCTCCTGTCCGGCCTCGGCCACCCCGAGTCCACCGACCTCACGGGCCTGACCGTGGCGTACATGGTTCAACAGATGAAAGATTTCAGGGCCGGCACGAGAATCGACGTGCCAAGGATGAACAAGATTGCGGGGGCCGTGGCCGAGGACGAGTCACAACAGGCGGCCGCGTGGTTTGCCAGGCTCAAGCCCCGCCTGTTCACCCGGGTCGTCGAAGCCGACATCGTGCCTAAAACGTTCGTCGGCGACGGTCGTATGCGCTTTGTTGAACCGGGTGGCGGCACCGAGCCGATCGGCAACCGCATCATTACCGTGCCCGAGGACCAGACGCGAGCGCGCCTGCGCGATCCGAATTCGGGATTCATCGCCTACGTCCCCGCCGGGAGCATCGCGAAAGGCAAGGAACTTGCGGGGACCGGCGGCAGTGGCAGAACGGTTCCGTGCGCGATTTGTCACGGTCCGGACCTGAGAGGGGTGGGCAATGTGCCGAGACTCACCGGCGCTCATCCGATCTACCTCGCGCGCCAGCTTTACCGCTTCAGGGATGGGACGCGAAACGGCACCGAGGCCGCACTGATGAAACCTGCGGCCGACAGGTTGACTGACGAAGATATTGTCAACCTCTCTGCGTACCTGGGATCTCTTGCGCCCTAGGCCACCAGCGCCAGTTTCCAGGCTGCAGACTGACTCGAAACCTCGCTCTGTGGCCTGTTACCAACCGTGGAACGGTTGAATTCCTCTCCTGTGAGCGTCTCCGAGGTTTAGGATACGGTCGCGTTGCTCGAAAGCCTCGCGACGTGCCTGCAAGAAATCAAGCATAGAGGCCTCGCATCACCAGTGAATGGGAGGACGGAAAGCCATGAAGAACGTATTGACAGGTGTACTGACGGCGCTCGCTTGTTTTGCGGCCGAAGCCTGGGGCGCGGAGGCGAACGAACTGACCGCAAGCCAGTCGATCCGGATCAACGCGGCGCCTGAGGCAGTGTGGCAAGTGGTCGGGGACTACAACGGATCTCCGCGCTGGCTGCCGCTCGTCGAGCGCAGTGAGATCGTGTTCGGCAAGAACAACCGGGTCGGCGCGATCCGCCTGATCACGCGACGAAACGGCACGAAGGTCACGGAGCGGCTGCTGGACCATGACCAGCAGAATATGCGCATGGCCTATACCTACGTGGATGGGGCGGTCATGGCGAGCGACTACTTTCCGGTCATAAGCGTCAAGGACGCCGGCGACGGGACAACCATCGTGGAGTGGAGCGCGCACTTCAGGCGCCTGGCCTACTCGATCGACCCGCCGCCGCCCGGACAGGATGACAAGTCGATGACGGACTTCTACAACGGGATCTACAAAAGCGGGCTGGAGAGCTTGAAGCGCGTCGTGGAGAGCGGACAGTAATTCCGCGAGGGAAGCGGCTCGCCGCAGTACCAGCATGACCAACATGGCTCGCCGCACGCACTTGACGGGTCTGCTCGGCCTGGCTTCGTTGGCGTGCCTGCCGCCCGGATCACGCGCCGCTTCGGACGCGCCCGTTCCGCCGCACGGCATCGGACGCCGCATCCGGCACCTGTCCTACAGCGATCAGGGCGGTCGCCCCGACGGCGTACAGGTCATGGTCAACCGCCGCCATGTCTATGTCGGCCACATGTTCAGCGACGGGGTAACCATTCTCGACGCCGCGGAGCCGCGTGGGCTTAGGCCCGTCGGATTTTTCACCGCGGGCGTCAACACCCGGACGCATCACTTGCAAGTGGCGGACGATCTGCTGCTGCTTGCCAACGGCGCGAACATCGTCGCAATGCAGTCCTACGACAACATGCGTGGTTACTTCGAGAACACGCTCGCCGACAGCATCACCGACCGCAAGAAGTTCCGCTCGGGCCTGAGCATCCACGACATCTCCCGCCCCACGGAGATGAAGGAGATCGCGTTTCTCGAAATGCCCGGCTTCGGTATCAACCGGCTGTGGTGGCCGGGCGGGCGCTACGCCTTTGTATCCGCGCACTTCGACGGCTACACCGACCACATCCTGTGCATCGTCGATCTGCAGAACATCACCAAGCCGGAGATCGCGTCGCGCTGGTGGCTGCCCGGCATGCATCGGGCGGGTGGCGAGACATCGGCGCTGCCCAAGGGCCGCCGCGTCGCTTTGCATCACATGATCACCGCGGGCGATCGCGGCTATGCCGCCTGGCGCGATGGCGGCTTCACCATCCACGATATCAGCGACCCGACCAAAGCCAGGCTGCTCTCGCACATCAATTGGTCGCCGCCTTTTCCCGGCGGTACGCACACGCCACTACCGTTGCCGGGACGCGGCCTTGCGGTCGTGGCGGACGAAGCGAACGCCGAAAAATGCCAGAAGGGAACGTTCCACACCTTCGTCGTGGACGTGCGTGCGCCGGAGAACCCGGTTCCGATTGCCACGTTGCCCACACCGGCAGACCGCGACTATTGCTCGCTGGGCGTGTTCGGTCCGCACAACCTGCACGAGAACCGGCCGGGGTCCTTCCGCAGCGAGGAAATCATTTTCGCAACCTACAACAATGCCGGGGTGCGCGTGTTCGATATCAAGGACGCGTTCGCCCCGAAGGAGATCGCCTCCTGGATAGCGCCGGCTCCCAAAAGGCTGATCGACCCGCGGCCGAACATCTCGCTTGCAGCAAAGACCTGCGACGCCTACGTCACGCCTGAGGGGCTGATGTTCGTGAGCGACTGGAATGCGGGCATGCACGTGCTGCAGTACGAAGGCTGAACGGTTTCAGACGGCAAGCCCACGCACGGAAGAGTATGGTCCCGCGTTACACTCGCGCTTCATCGGCGCTCATCGTGGCTCTGGAGGGACCCCGCCGTGCCCGCACAGAAGATACTGGACCTGATCGGAAACACGCCGCTGGTCGAAGTGACCCGCATGGACGCGGCCAAATGCCGGCTGTTCCTGAAGATGGAAAGCCAGAATCCCGGGGGCTCGATCAAGGACCGCATCGGCCTGTCGATGATCGGCGCCGCGGAGAGGGACGGCAAACTCAGTCCCGGCGGCACCATCATCGAGGCCACCGCCGGCAACACCGGTCTGGGGCTGGCGCTGGTCGCCGCGCTCAAGGATTATCGCCTGATCCTGGTGGTGCCGGACAAGATGAGCCGCGAAAAGATTTTCCATCTCAAAGCGATGGGCGCAGAGGTCATGCTCACCCGCTCCGATGTCGGCAAGGGCCACCCCGAGTACTACCAGGACATGGCCGAGCGCCTGGCCCGGGAAACGCCCGGTTCGTTTTTCGTGAACCAGTTCGGCAATCCCGCGAATCCGCATGCGCACGAAACCACCACCGGACCCGAGATCTGGGAACAGATGGATCACAAAGTGGACGCCGTTGTGTGCGGCGTCGGCTCGGCCGGCACCATGACGGGGCTGTCGCGTTATTTCGCCAAAGTCTCACCCGACACCGCGATGGTGCTTGCCGATCCGGTGGGGTCGGTGCTCGCCGACTATGTCCACACCGGCAAGGTCGGCGTGGCGGGCAGCTGGATCGTCGAGGGTATCGGCGAGGATTTCATCCCGCCGATCGCCGATTTCTCCCGCGTCAGCAAGGCCTACTCGATCAGCGATGAAGAGGCCTGCACGACCGTACGCGACCTGCTGAAGAAAGAAGGCATCCTCGCCGGTTCTTCATCGGGCACGCTGCTCGCCGCTGCGCTGCGTTACTGCCGCGAACAGACCCAGCCCAGGCGTGTCGTGACTTTCGTCTGCGACAGCGGCAACAAGTATCTGTCGAAAGTGTTCAACGATTACTGGCTGATGGACCAGGGCTTCCTCAAGCGCGAGCAGTACGGCGACCTGCGCGATCTGATCACGCGCCGCCACGACGAGCACGCCACCGTGACCGTCGGTCCGGACGACAAGCTGATGACCGCGTATGCGCGCATGAAGCTCTACGATGTCTCGCAGTTGCCGGTGCTCGAAGACGGCAAAGTAGTGGGCATCGTCGACGAGTGGGATCTGCTCACCGCGACTCAGGAAAACCCGGCACGCTTTCGCGACCCGGTGCGCTCGGCGATGACCCAGCGCATCGAGACCGTAGGCCTGAAGACGCCGTTGACGAAATTGACGGAGGCGTTCAACAAGGGTCACGTCGCTATTGTCGTGGACAACGGCAAGTTCTACGGCCTGATCACCCGCATGGATGTTCTGAATCATCTGCGCAATCGCGCCCACTGATTACTACTGCATATTTTCACCGCAAAGACGCAAAGAACGCAGAGAATACCGGTGACAAAAAACAAACTGGGGTTGAGACCCCACCACGGTGGCACGCCGTCTTTAACCCAGTCTGTTTTTCCGACTTGATTATTCTTTTCCTTCGCGTTCTTTGCGTCTTTGCGGTGAAACGGCTTTGTGGTGAAAAGAGGTTGTCTTAACAGGTAAGATTCGGGAATGAAGAACAATCAGGACAAGCAAGGCTTCGCCACCCGCGCCATCCATGCCGGCCAATCTCCCGAGCCCACTACCGGCGCGGTGATGACACCGATTTTTGCCACCTCCACCTTCAAGCAGAGTTCTCCGGGAGTGCACACCGGCTACGAGTACGCGCGCACCCAGAATCCCACACGCCACGCCTTCGAGCGCTGCATCGCGGACCTGGAGGGCGGCATTCAGGCCTTTGCATTCGCTTCGGGACTTGCCGCCAGCGCCACCGTGCTGGAATTGCTGGATGCGGCCAGCCACATGGTCGCGGTCGATGACATGTACGGCGGCAGCTGGCGCCTGTTCGAGCGCGTGCGCAAGCGCTCGATGGGGCTCAAGGTGAGTTATTCCGACCCCAACATCGCCGGCTCCCTGGAAAAGGCGTTGCAGCCGGACACGAAATTGATCTGGGTCGAGACGCCTTCCAACCCGCTGCTCAAGGTCACCGACCTTGCGCAAATCGCGAAGATCGGCAGGGAGCGCGGAATTCTTACCGTCGTGGACAATACCTTCGCTTCGCCTTTCGTGCAGCGGCCGCTCGATCTTGGCATCGACCTCGTGATCCATTCGGTGACCAAGTACATCAACGGACACTCGGACATGGTCGGCGGCATCGTGGTCGTCAGAGAACGCAAGGACCTGGTGGAGAAACTGGAGTTCATGCAGAACGCCATCGGTTCCATCCTCGACCCGTTCTCCAGTTTTCTTGCGCTGCGCGGGGTCAAGACGCTGCCGCTGCGCATGACGCAGCACTGCGGCAATGCCATGCATCTGGCCGCGTGGCTGAAGTCGCATCCGAAAGTGGAGCGGGTGATTTATCCCGGACTGCCCAGCCACCCCCAACACCTGTTGGCGGCGAAACAGATGAACGGTTTCGGCGCCATGATCGCGGTCTATCTCAAGACTGACATGGATGGCGTGCGCCGGGCGCTGGAAGCCTGCAAAGTGTTCACGCTCGCAGAAAGCCTGGGTGGCGTAGAAAGCCTGATCGGGCATCCGGTCACCATGAGCCACGGCTCGCTGCCGGTGGAACTTCGCGCCAGGCTAGGTATCACCGACAACCTGGTGCGGCTTTCGGTCGGCATCGAGGACATCAACGACCTGATCGCGGACCTCGACCAGGCACTGACAAGGATCTGATGATGAATGCGCGTCGGATTTACACGGCGATTTTCCTGGTCTGCTGCGGATTGATCGGCTTCGGGTTGTATCTCCAGCACGCACAGGGACTCGAACCTTGCCCGATGTGCATCCTGCAGCGCTATGCCTTCGTCGCCATCGGCGTGATCGCGCTGGCCGCAGCCCTCCACAATCCGGGAATAACCGGCCGGTGGGGTTACAGCGCGCTGCTGGTGATTTTTGCCGGTCTCGGCGGCGGTGTCGCCATTCGCCACGCGTGGCTCGAGCACAATCCACCCAAGGTCTTCGACTGCGGCGCAGACCTCGGCTACATGATGGAGTCCCTGCCGCTGGCCGATGCGCTGCCCATGATCTTCCGCGGTACCGGCGACTGCACCAAGGTGCTGTGGCGGTTCCTCGGACTTTCGATTGCGGAGTGGGCGTTGATCTGGTTCGCGATATTCCTGGTCGGCGCGATCGTTGCCGCGGCGATGAAACCGAAACGGCTGAGGATGTTCGGTCCCTGAGGCAAGGGACTAGGGAAGCTCTCCCCAGTCGCGCGGTAGCAAACGCGCCACCAGCGCGTAGCCGCCTTGGCCGTCGGGCTTATAGATCGCGGCCTCGCCCTGGGTGCCAAGATGAAAGCCTTCCGCGTCCCACAGATTGAAGCCGTGAGAGACCAGCACGGTATTCGTGCCGGGCGGCGGCGTTGCTGCAAGCATCTTCTTCAGGGCAGCGATCGCCCGTTCCCGGCGCGGCGCCGCCTCGGCGGAGCGGCTTACGCCGGTAAGCAACGGCTCGAGCTTGTGGCGTCCGAACGCGAGGTCCGCAGTTTCCCGGCAGCGGCAAAACTCGCTCGCCAGCACTTCGCCGACCGGGATGTTCAACTTCCTGAACTGCGCGCCGATCAGCTTCGCTTCCTCGCGGCCGTTGTCGTTGAGATTGCGCTGGGTCTCGCAGCGTTTCAGATCCACGCCTTGCTCGAGGTAGGCCGGTCCGGTATCGGCATGGCGGAAATAGATCACGTAGCCCCCGCGTTTCAATGCGGCCGCGAGCGATTCGCCGCTCAGCGCGTGTTCCTGGTCCGGCACACCGGACGGTGCCGAAAGAACTACCGACGAGAACGCTGCCAGCAGTCCCAGGACCGCCAGAACGCCAACGAATCGCAACGCGATGCGCGAGGGGCTTGTCACCCTCAACCCTCACTCGTCACGCTCGACAACTCGTGCCAGAACTCGAGCGCGGTCTGGGTGCGCCACTCGACGTGTCGGCGCAGCGCCTTCGCGATCACCGCACCGTACTTTGAGCCGTGCTTGGTAGCCAACGCCTGCGGAATGCCGCCGAGAATTTCCTCCTGGGTGAAGTAAGGGATCTCCTTCAACAACAGCGCCAGCAGCAACAATCCGGTCTGATAGATGTCCACGTGACGCCCGACTGCGCCGAACTCTTCGGGATTGTATGCTTCGGGCGGCCGCATCCAGTCGGCCAGCAGCGTCTGGAATACCCGGATGTCGGATTCCAGCCGGGTCAGGCCGAGATCGCCGACCTTGAACGACCACACCGGCTCCCCCAGCAGCCTGCGCTTGCGCCGCGTCTCGGTGACGAAAACGTTTCCCGGATGCAGGTCCTTGTGGACGTAGCCGGCGGCGTGGATGTAGTCGAGCGCCTGGAGGATGTCGCTCCCGACATAGGGAATCCAGCGATCCGCGTCCAGGCCGCGGCGGGCGATCAGGTTTGTGAGCGGGAAGCTGCAACGTTCGATGATGAGATAGAAGGTGTCCTGGTACTCGAACGCGTCGTAGACGAACGTGATGTTCGGATGGCGCATGACCAGCAGCTTTTGCAACTCGTCCTGCCAGATCTTGCGCACCTCCCGGTAGGACTTGTCGTGCGGCAGCAGGATCTTGGCAACCAGTGCATTTCCCCAGTCGTCGCTGCACTCGTACACCATGCCGAATCCGCCCTTGCCTATCGGCTCGCCGATGAAGTAGCGCCGCTCATTGTTGACAATCACCTCGCCCCTGACCGGCAGCCGGAACTGCCGCGGCTGCCGGAACGCCAGGCTCTTGATGGCGTCGAGGCGTGGCGATTTCATGGGATGTGTACTGCCATGGTCACTTCAGTATCGGTCGCGGAATGACCGGCGCCTGCCCGCGCCTGTAAACCATCACGGTGCGTTTGAAAGTGATGACGATCTTACCGTCCTGATTGAAGCCAGTCGTTTTCACGGTCACGATGCCGACGCTGGGTCGCGACCGGGATTCGCGTTTCTCCAGCACCTCGGACTGGGAGTAGAGGGTGTCGCCTTCGAAAACCGGATTGGGCAGGCGGATTTCATCCCAGCCCAGGTTGGCAAAGGCATTCTGGGATACATCGGACACGCTCTGTCCGGTGACCAAGGCAACAGTGAACGTCGAATCCACCAGTGGCTTCCCGAACTCCGTTTGTGAGGCGTAATGTGCGTCGAAATGAATCGGCGCCGTATTCTGGGTGAGCAGCGTGAACCAGATGTTGTCGGTCTGCGTCACGGTGCGGCCCAGCGGATGTCGATACAAGTCGCCGACCTCGAAATCCTCGTAGAACCTCCCCTTCCAGCCTGCTTTCTCGCTCATGACGAATCCTAAATCAGTTAGCCACAGAGGACACAGAGAGCACAGAAAAAAGCCGGATAGACGAAAAACGGCTACCCGAAATGACCATGGAAAAATGAACAAGATCGAACGCGATACTTTTTCTGTTCGGAGTCTATTGTAGTTCTCTGTGGCCTCTGTGACCTCTGTGGCTAAATTGCTTTTTCGTTTTCCAGCTTCGCAATGAAGCCGGCGTCGAAACCCAGTTCTCGCAGGATCGCAAGCGTGTGCTGGCCGACGGCGGGGATCGGATCCATGCGCGGCTCCACCCCTTGCATGGTCACCGGTGGGACCAGCGCCTTGATCGTGCCCTGCGGCGAATCCACTTCGCGCCAGCGGTCGCGGGCCTGCAACTGTGGATGGTCCCAGAATTCCTGCATGGTGTTCAGGCGCGCATTGGCGATCTGCGCCTTGTCCAGCCGCTCCACCGCTTGCTCCGCGGTCAATTTCGAGAATGCGGAGACAATGATGTCGGTGAGCGCCCGCCGGTTGGCAACGCGATGGCTGTTGTTGTCGAAGCGCGGGTCGTCTGCCAGCCGCGGCTGCTCCAGTGCGATCGCGCAGAAATTCGCCCATTCCCGTTCATTCTGGATGCCGAAGAACACGGTCTTGCCGTCGCCCGCCGGAAACGGCCCGTAAGGATGAATGGTGGCGTGCGCGGCGCCGGTGCGCGCAGGCGCGGTGCCGCCGTAGCCGGCGAAGTAGGCAGGGTACCCCATCCATTCGCCCAGCGCCTCGAACATCGAGACGTCGAACGCCGTGCCCTGGCCGGTTCTCTCGAGCTGGTAAAGCCCGGTAAGGATGCCGGTGTAACCGTACATTCCTGCCGCGATGTCGGCGATCGAGATGCCCGACTTCGCCGGCGTCTCGGGCGTGCCCGTCACGGAGACTACTCCCGACTCGCACTGGATCAGCAGATCGTAGGCTTTCTTCAGGCTGTAGGGACCGTCGGGACCGTAGCCGGAAATATTGCAGGCGACGATGCGCGGGTTCTTGTCCAGCAGATCTTCGGAGGATAGCCCCAATCGCGCCGCCGCGCCGGGCACCAGGTTTTGCACGAACACATCGGCTTTCTTCAACAGCCGGTCGAGGATTCCCGCAGCGTCCGGATGCTTCACGTCCAGCGTGAGACTTTCCTTGGAGCGGTTGAGCCAGACGAAATGCGAGGACTGGCCGAGCACGGTCTTGTCGTAGCCGCGGGCGAAATCGCCGACCTGCGGGCGTTCGATCTTGATCACCCTTGCGCCGAGATCTGCAAGCTGCCGCGTGGTGAACGGTGCCGCCACGGCTTGCTCAAGCGATACGACGGTTATGCCTTTCAGTGGCAGCATCAACAAACCCTAACCGCAGAGGCGCAAAGGCGCAGAGGAAACGCAAAGGTAAACAAAATAATGTGATGGAAAAGCAAGAAAGAAATGGATAGCTGCGACAATGGCGATTCATCGATTGGGCAACGACGGCTCTGAATTCATCCCAACTTTTTTCTTGCCGGCTTCTTTTGGTTTTCTCTGCGTTCCCTCTGCGCCTTTGCGCCTCTGCGGTAAAAGTGCTTTCAAGGATTCTGCGCGAAGGCGACGCCGATCATCGAGTCGCGGGTCACCAGCGCGGCGAGTTTCTCCTCAGACCAGCCCTCGGTGCCCCCCGGACGCTTCGGCAGCACCAGATAACGCATGTCGGCGGTGGAATCGTGGACGCGCACCGTCACGTCCCTGGCAATCGTGGTGCCGAATTCTTTGAGGACCTCGCGCGGTTCATTGATCGCCCGCGACCGGTAGTTGCGGCTCTTGTACCAGTCCGGCGGCAGCCCAAGCAGCCAGCGCGGATAGCAGGAGCACAGCGTGCATACGATGACGTTGTGCACCTGGTCGGTGTTCTCCACGACCACCAGTTTGTACGGCCCTCCTTCCATGCCGAGCGCCTCGCAGGCCGCGTTGCCGTCGCTCAGCAGAAGCTTCCGAAATTCCGGGTCGGTCCAGGCCCTGGCCACCACCCTGGCGCCCTGCAGCGCCGTGCGCTTGTCCATGTCCTCGATCTGACGGCGCACTTCCTCGGCGCTGAGGATGCCCTTCTCGATCAGCAACTCGCGCACCGCGATCTCCATCGCCCGCCATTGAGTGATGGTGTCGTCCTGGTCCGGGCGCGGCGGATGCCGGTGTGGCCGGGTGTGACCGTGCCGATGGTCGTGGTCGTGCGGGTGATCGTGATCGTGCGGCATGTCAGGCCGGCTCCAGCCAGTGTTGGAAGATTTCGATATCGACGGTATCGCCGGGATTGCCCTCGTACGTGGGCCAGACCTCACGCTGAAAAAAACGCACGCGGTATAGCGGCTGCTTCGGCAGACCCGGGCGGGCGTAAGCGAGTTCCTCGGGATTGCCGTATGCACCACACAGGCGCTCGATCACCCCGCGTTTGCCGCGGATGTAGTAGGGGGTGCGCACGTGGCCGATCGGATAGGCGGCCCGCACCGCGACGCGGTCCCCGGTGCGGAATTGTGGCGATATCCTTTCAGCGGCCGTCATCGGTGCCGGTCTGCGCCTCGACCATCTTGCGGCCGAGTTCATCGACGCTGATGACACCGCGCTGGATCAGCGTTTGCGCAATCGAGTAGACCCAGCGCTCGTAATAGCTCATCTTGTCGTAAGCATCCTGCCCCAGACCCTCGATATTGCGCCGGAGCTCGTCCACCGTCATCAGTCCCTTTTTGGTCAGGAGCACCATCAACGCGTCCACGCGCTTTTCCCAGAGCGCGTAGTCATGCTCGGTCGGTTGGACGGTTCCCGCCGGGAGACCGCCCATGTCATGGATGCCGCGATAGTTCATGTTGGCCCGCGTCAGATCGGTGTATACCGGCGCCCGCGTTTGCCGCGTGCGGCGTGTCCCGCTTTCAGGTTGCGCTCGAGGACTGAATTATAGGATGCCTGCGTTATTTCGGCTGCGCGCTTCCAACCGGGGCCGGCTGGGCCGCAGCCGGCTGACCGGAAGCTGCTGGCGGCGGTGGCGCCGGGGTGCCGGGCGGAACCGACGGGTTGACCTTGGCGTCGTCGGGAACCGTGTTGGGCAGGTTCAGCGCAACCCGAACGCCTTCGCCGAGCCCGTTCAGGATCCTGATCACGCGGCCGTCGGTGCCGGCGACCTCGATCGGCACCAGCTTGATGTGGTTGTTGCCACCGACGACGGCGACGTAGTTCTTCTTGTCGCGCACCACCAGCGCCGGCGCCGGCACTTCGACGTAACTGACGGCGGGAATCAGCAGCGTGACGTTGACGTAACTGCCGGCAATGAATTCGCCCTTGCCGTTGTCGAAATCCACTTCCGCCAGCAGCGTGCGTGTGCGCGAGTCGAGTTCGCCGCCGATGCGGCTGATCCTGCCCCTGTTGCGGCGTTCGGGATTCGCGGCATCCACGATCTCGACTTCGATCCCGGGTCTGACGAACGGTGCGTCCACCTGCTCGACGTACACGGTGACTCGCAGACGCGATGTGTCGGCGATGGTGACCACCGGTTGCGATGACGTCTGGTTGTTGGCGGCGTTGGTCACCAGTGCACCCGGGTCGACATGCCGTGCAGTCACCACGCCGGAGAACGGCGCGCGCAGCGTCTTGTAGCCCAGCCTGGTGCGCAGTTCCTGGACGTGACCGAGCTCGAGCGTTACATCCGTCTCTGCATTTTCGAGCGCCTGCTGGGAAAAAAAGCCCTTCTGCGCAAGATTACGGGTGCGTTCCAGGACCCGCTTCTTGTTCTCGAGATTCGCCACTGCGCTGCGGTACTCGGACTCGAGTTCCGGTGTCTCCACCTCGGCAATGAACTGGCCGTTTTTAACGCGGTCGCCGGTATCGACCGCGATCCTGGTGAGATAGCCCCCGATCTTCGAATACAGTGTCGTCGATTTGTGCGCCGCCGCCTCGCCCACCAGCGTGATCCTGCGCGCAGTCGGCCCCTTTGCCGAAGTCGCCACCACGACCGTCAGCCCGGCGTCGAGCTCGATCGCCCGCGCCTTCGCATCCTGGACCAGATGGCTCTGCTTGGAGCTCCAGTAATACCACACGGCACCGGCGGCGACGGCGACAGTGACAAACGCGATGACGTAGAAGAGAACAAACGATTCGCGACGCTGGATTGCCATTTCTTCGATTCCTCTAGGCGGTCTCGCCGCGCGCTTCGGCTTCGAATCGCGCGTCGAGTTCGTGCAGTATCGGCATTTTCCGTCTCAGGAAGGTATAGACCACGGGCACGACGAACAGCGTGGCCACGGTTGCCAGCGCCAGGCCACCGATCACCGCGCGGCCAAGCGGCGCGTTCTGCTCGCCGGCCTCGCCCATGCCAAGCGCCATCGGCAGCATGCCGATGATCATCGCCAGCGCGGTCATCAGCACCGGACGCAAGCGGGTCTTGCCGGCCTCGATCGCGGCCTCGATTACCGTCATGTCCGGATGTGCCGCCCGCACTTCGTTGGCGAAACTCACCACCAGGATCGAGTTCGACACGCCGATTCCCACCGCCATGATCGCCCCCATCAGCGACATCACGTTGATGGTGGTACCGGCCAGCGCCAGCATCCACAGGATGCCGATCAGCGCCCCGGGCACCGCCATCATTATGATGAAGGGGTCCATCCACGACTGGAACAGGACCACCAGCAGCGCATACACCAGGATGATCGCCAGGATCAGACCCAGGATCAGGCTCTGGAAGGAGGCATTCATGACCTCGTACTGGCCGCGGACCACGATCTTTGCGGAGGGCGGAAAGTCCTTTTCGGCGGTTATGGCGTCGATCTTCTTCCTGATGTCCGAGACCACTCCGCCCAGGTCGCGGCCGTCGATATTGGCGGCGATGTCGATCACCCGCTGCACCGTGTAATGGCTTACCGACTGGTAGCTGGTCTCGGGTTTGATCACCGCAAGGTTCGACAGCCGGGTGACCGGCGCGCCGCCCACGGTGGTCGGCGTGTGCGGCAGGCTGTTGTCAGTAATGCCCGAGGTCGAAGAGGTGATTGGCGTTGCCAATACGTCGTCCACGCTCTGGATACTGTCGATCGGTGTCTGTACCGAGACGGTGTAGTTCACCCCGTTCGGGCTGAGGAAGTAGGAAGGAAACACGATTCCCGAACCCGACAGCGACGTGAGCATGTTGTTAGCCACGTCGCGCTGGGTGAAGCCGAGTTTCGCCGCGCGCAACCGGTCGACCTCGACCCGCAGCGCGGGATAGTTGAGCACCTGCTGCTGGCGCACGTCCACCGCGCCCGGAGTTTCCTCGATAGCCTTCTTGATCCGGCCCGCATAGATCTGTGCCCGCTCGAAGTTGGCGTCCTGGATCTGCACGTCGATCGGCGCCGGCAGGCCGAAGTTCAGCACCTGCGTGACGATGTCGGCATTCTGGAAGTAAAAAGTCGAACCGGGGAACTTCTCCGGCAGCTTGGCGCGGATCTCGCGCATGTAATGCGAAGCAGGCTTGTGCGGCTTTTTCAGGGAAATGAGGATGTCCGCGTCCATGCCGCTGATATTGTCGGTCGGCACGAACGCGAGGTTGAAGAAAAGCGGCACGCCGATCATGTCATTGACGACCGAGACTTCCTCGGGCGGGATGATCTTGCGGATTTCCTCTTCGACGGCGAGCGCAAGCTTCTCGGTCTCCTCGATGCGGGTGCCGATCGGTGCGCGGTAGTGCAGCTTCATGATGCCGACGTCGGCGGTGGGGAAAAAGTCGGTTCCGACCACCCGAACCAGCAATGCGCTCACGCCGCCGATCAGGAACAGGCATACCAGCACGAACGGGCGGTGGCGCATCACCACGGCCAGCACCGCACCGTAGGTCTCGCGCATCCCATTAAGCACGCTTTCGCGGGTGCGGTTGAAACGCGCGCTCCAGCCGCTGCCGTGCTCATCGTGATGTTCCCCAGCCAGCAACTGCCGCGACAGCATCGGCACCAGAGTGAAGGAGAGGATATAAGAGGCCAGCAGCGAGAACACCACCGCCAGCGCCAGCGGTACGAACAGATATTTCGACACGCCGTAAAGAAACGATACCGGCAGAAAAACAATACAGATCGCCAGAGTCGCCATGGTGCGCGGCAGGGCCACCTCGCGCGAACCTTCCAGGATCGCCACGGTGAGGGGCTGGCCGAGGCTGCGGTGACGGTGAATGTTCTCCACGGCAACCGTGGCATCGTCAACCAGAATACCGGTGGCGAGCGCCAGCCCGCCAAGGGTCATCAGGTTGATGGTGTTGCCGGTGAAGTACAGGGCGAGGATCCCGGCAAACATCGCGCACGGAATCGAGGTAATCACCACGATGGTGTTGCGCCAGGAGCCCAGGAACAGCAGGATCATCAGCGATACCAGCGCCGAAGCGAGAACCGCTTCCGTGGCCACGTTCTTGATCGCGGCGCGCACGTAGACCGACTGGTCAAAATCGAGATTGATCTCGATGCCTTCCGGCGCGGCCTTGCGAATTTCGGGGAGGATGTCGCGGGTGGCCTCGACCACCGCCAGGCTGGAGGCGTCGGCGTGCTTGAGGATGGTCAGGTAGGTGGCGCGCCGGCCGTCCACGTGCACCATGTTGCTTTGAACCACGAAGCCGTCGGCAACCTTGGCGATGTCCCCCAACAGCACCGGCACTCCGCGCACCACTTTCAGCGGCATCTGGTTGAACTGGTCTACCAGAGTAGGGCTGGAATTCATCAGCACGTTGTAGTCGGTGGTGCCGATGCGCGCCGTTCCGGCCGGGATCAGCAGGTTCGACGTTTGCAGCGCGTTCACCACATCGTTCGGCGAAACGCCCTTGGCCGCCATCAGCGGCGAGTTCAGATCGACCGAAATCTGCCGCAGACGCCCTCCGAACGGCGCCGGCACTGTCAGCCCGGGAATGGTGAACAGCTTCACCCGCACGAAGTTGAAGGCATGGTCGAACATCCGTCCTTCGGGAACCGTCTTGCTGGAGAACACCATCTGCACGATCGGCACGGTGGCCGGGTTGTACTGGATGATCACCGGCGGCTGGATGCCCGGCGGCAGGATGCGCAGGATGGTGCCGTTGATCGCGTTGATCTGGGCGATCGCGGCACCGATGTCGGTGCCCGGGTGGAAATAGACCTTGACCAGGCCGATGCCGGGAATGCAGTTGGACTCGATGCGCTCGATGCCGTTGACCGTGGTGGAGTAGGCGCGCTCGCTGATGATCACGACGCGGCGTTCCATTTCCTCGGCGGACAGGCCGGGATAGTTCCAGCCTACGAAAACGACGGGGATGTCTATCTTGGGGAAAAAATCCACCACCATCCGTGACAACGCCAGCGCCCCGAGCAACAGGATCAGCAGCGAAAACACGGCAATGGTGTACGGGCGGCGCAGCGCCACCCGCACGAGTTCCATCATGTCGATTCTCCAGCGATGGGGATCGCCTACCGGGTTTTGAAGCCGGCCCGTTCTCTTGTTCTAGTCATTGCACCGGCGATGATAGCGCGCAACGCCTGATTCTGCTGTCATCCAGACAAATCGCGGAAGCTATCGGAATTTGCGCAGTTACGGATTGGTTTCTTCGGAATAACACTCGTGCGAAAGGCGCTCGACTGACGGTTCAGCCAGCTTAGTAAGAGCGTGGCAGTCCGAGGACGTGTTCCGCTATGTAGGCGAGAATGAGGTTGGTGGAGATCGGCGCCACCTGGTACAACCGCGTCTCGCGGAACTTGCGTTCGATGTCATACTCGGCGGCGAAGCCGAACCCGCCGTGGGTCTGGAGACACACGTTGGCTGCCTCCCAGGACGCGTCCGCGGCGAGCATCTTGGCCATGTTCGCTTCCGCCCCGCAGGGCTGGCCTGCCTCGAACAGCGTGGCCGCCTTGTAGCGCATCAGATCGGCGGCCTCGACGTTGACGTGGGCCCGCGCGATCGGAAACTGGACGCCCTGGTTCTGGCCGATCGGACGCTCGAACACCACGCGCTCGCTGGCATAGCGCGAGGCGCGCTCGATGAACCAGTGCCCGTCGCCGATGCATTCTGCGGCGATCAGGATGCGCTCGGCGTTCATGCCGTCGAGGATGTAGCGGAAACCCTTGCCCTCCTCGCCAATCAGGTTCGCTGCCGGCACTTCGAGATTGTCGAGGAACACTTCGTTGGTCTCGTGGTTCGGCATGTTGCGGATCGGCCGCACCGTAACGCCTTTGCCGCCCGAAGTGCGCAGATCCACCAGGAACACCGACAGGCCGTCGGACTTGTTCTGCACCTGGTCCAGCGGCGTGGTCCGCGCCAGCAGCAACATCAGGTCGGAGTGCTGCACGCGGGAGGTCCAGACCTTCTGCCCATTGACGATGTAGCGATCGCCATTGCGAACCGCCATGGTCTTGAGCCTGGTGGTATCGGAGCCGGTGGTCGGCTCGGTCACCGCGAACGACTGCAGCCGCAGTCTTCCCGCGGCAATGTCCGGCAGATACCTGCGCTTTTGCGCGTCGGAACCGTGGCGCAACAGCGTGCCCATGATGTACATCTGCGCATGGCAGGCACCCGAGTTGGCACCGGAGCGATTCACCTCTTCGAGGATGATCGAGGCCTCGGTGATGCCGAGCCCGGCCCCGCCATACTCCTCCGGAATCAGTGCCGACAGCCATCCGGCGTCGGTCAGCGCACGCACGAACTCTTCGGGATAGGCGCGTGCTTCGTCGAGTTTGCGCCAGTACTCGCCGGGGAAACGCGAGCACAGGTCGCGCACCGCCGCGCGGATTTGCTGATGGGATTCTGCCCGGTCCATTATCGTGGGGACTGTCCTGCCACTGAAACAAAAAGGGCTGGCTCGACGGCCAGCCCTTTTCACTGGGTCTGCTTATTTTCCGAGGAGTTTCTGCAGCTCACCGGACTGATACATCTCGCGCATGATGTCCGTGCCGCCGACGAACTCGCCGTTGACGTAAAGCTGCGGAATCGTCGGCCACCTGGAGTAATCCTTGATGCCCTGGCGGATGTCCTGATCGGCCAGAACATCGACGGTGGCTACATTCTCGACGCCACAGGCCTCGAGAATCTGCACTGCTGCGGCGCTGAAACCGCACATCGGCGCGTCCGGCGTGCCCTTCATGTACAGCACGATCGGATTGCCGGTAACCTGCTGCTTGATCTTTTCCTGTGCATCCATTGGCGATATCCCTAGAAGATTAAAAGGGAGTGCCCGTTCCGGATCATGCCCGGCGGAGACACTCCCGTTAGACGGCAACGATGTTAACGACTCGGCGAATCGGGCGTCAATAGGCGCCCGCCAGCGATTCGCGGCAATCCCGCAATATCGGCACGGAATACCAGCTCACCAAAGCCCGCGTCATGCAAAAGGTCTCTGCAAGCCTCGGCCTGATCGTAGCCGTGCTCGAGCAGCAGCCAGCCGCCCGGGCGCAGATGCTTCGGCGCGTCGCCGACGATACGGCGAAGGTCCGCGAGTCCGTCCGCACCTGCGGCGAGCGCCGGGCGGGGCTCGAAGCGCAGGTCGCCCTCTCGAAGGTGTGGGTCGTCTGCGGCAACGTACGGCGGGTTTGCCACGATCAGGTCGAAGCGGCGGCGGCCCAATGCGGCGAACCAGTTGCTTTGCAGAAACTCCGCCTCTACGTCGAGTGCGGCTGCGTTCTCGCGCGCCAATGCCAACGCGGGACTCGAACTGTCCACCGCGGCAACCTTTGCCGCAGGCCGTTGGCGCGCGATCGCGATGGCGATGCATCCGCTGCCGGTGCCGAGATCCAGCACCTTGCGCGCTTCGCCCTGCGGCAGCCTCGCCAGCGCCGCTTCCACCAACTCCTCGGTTTCGGGCCGGGGGATGAGCACGTCGGGCGTGACCCGCAACGGCAGCCCGTAGAATTCCTTCACACCGAGCAAGTAGGCCACCGGGTGACCACTCACCCGGAGTGCCACGAGAGTGCGGAATTTTGCAGCGGATTCGGAATCCGCCGCGTGGTCCGGGTGCGTAGTGAGCCAGGCGCGCGATACGCCCAGCGCGAAACCCAACAGCACCTGCGATTCGCGCCGCGCGTCGGCCGCGTCCCGGTCTGCGACCAGGTCCCGCACCGCTTTCTCGAGAAGCGCGCCGACCGTTGCAATCACGTTTGGGTCGCGACCAGGTCATCTGCCATTGCGGCAAGCAGTTCGGCCTGATGCTCGGCCATCAAGGCGCCGATCAACTCGTCGAGCGCACCGTCCATGATCTGATCGATCTTGTACAGCGTGAGGTTGATACGGTGATCGGTAACGCGTCCCTGAGGGAAGTTGTAGGTGCGGATGCGTTCGGAGCGGTCGCCGCTGCCGATCAGCGACTTGCGGGTCGCTGCCTGTTTTGCCTGCTGCTCGCGCAACTGCTTGTCCTTGATGCGCGCAGCCAGCACGGCAAGCGCCTGAGCCTTGTTCTTGTGCTGGGAACGGTCGTCCTGGCATTCGACCGCGATGCCGGTCGGGATGTGGGTTACGCGCACGGCGGAATCGGTCTTGTTGATGTGCTGGCCGCCCGCGCCGGAAGCGCGGAAGGTGTCGATGCGCAATTCCGCGGGATTAAGCACCACGTCCTCGATCGCATCGACTTCCGGCAGCACCGCCACGGTGCAGGCGCTGGTGTGGATGCGCCCCTGGGTCTCGGTCTCGGGCACGCGCTGCACGCGATGGCCGCCGGACTCGAACTTGAGCTTCGAGTACGCGCCGTAACCGATGATCTTGGCGATCACCTCCTTGTAGCCGCCCAGTTCGGCTGCGCTCTCCGAAATCAGATCCACTTTCCAGCCCTGGCGTTCGGCGTAGCGCGTATACATGCGGAACAGGTCGCCAGCGAACAGCGCCGATTCGTCGCCGCCGGTGCCGGCGCGGATTTCCAGGAAGATGTTGCGTTCGTCGCTCGGGTCCCTGGGCAGCAGTTGCCTTTGCAGCTGGTCTTCGATGCCCGCGAGCCTCTGTTTGCCTTCGCGTACTTCGGCTTCAGCCAGTTCGCGCATTTCCGGGTCGCCGGCCAACTGCAATGCCGAGGCCACGTCCCGCTCGGCTGCCTTGTAGGCGTTGTAGAGTTCGACCACCGGCGCGATCTCGGCATGCTCGCGGGTGAGCTTGCGGTAATTGTCGAGATTCTTCGTAACGTCTTCGCCGGAGAGCAAAGCGTTGAGCTCCTCCAGTCTGGCGGACAGTTGCGCCAGCTTGGAAGCAATCGAGGGTTTCATTCCGGCGGATTGACCTGGTAAAGGCGGGCGAGCGCCGCAACCAGGGAATCGCGCTCCCTGGCTTCGGCTGAATTGAGCGCGTGCGTCGGTGCATGCATGAATTTGTTGGTCAGCGCATGGGAGAGTTGCTCGAGCACTTTCTGCGGGTCTTCGCCCTTTGCCAGCAGCTTCGCGGCACGCTCGAACTCGTGGCGGCGCATGCGTTCGGCCTGATCGCGCAGCGCGCGAATGGTGGGCACCAGCTCGCGGGTCTCGAACCAGTGCATGAAATCGTGAACACTGGCATTGATGATCGCTTCCGCCTGCGCCACCGCCGCCTGCCGGGTGTCGAGACCTTCCTGAACGATCTTGCCGAGGTCGTCCACGCTGTAAAGAAACACGTCGTCGAGCTCGGCCACTTCTGCTTCTACGTCGCGCGGCACCGCCAGATCGATCATCAGTATCGGCCGGTGCCGGCGCGCCTTGATCGCGCGTTCGATCATGCCTTTGCCGAGGATCGGCAACTGGCTTGCGGTACAGGACACTACGATGTCGTGCATTGCCAACTGCTCGGGCATATCGTTGAGGGTGATCGCCTGCCCCTGGTAGCGGGCGGCCAGTTCCTCGCCGCGTTCCAGCGTGCGATTGGCAAAAGTCGTGTAGCGCGGCTGTTTGGCGGCAAAGTGCGCGGCACAGAGTTCGATCATTTCGCCGGCTCCGATGAACAACACTTTCTGCTCGCCTACGCTCGGAAAAATGCGTTCGGCGACCTTTACCGCGGCGGCGGCCATCGACACCGAGTTAGTGCCGATCTCGGTCTGGGTGCGCACTTCTTTCGCCACCGAGAACGTCGACTGGAAAAGCTTGTGAAGCACGGTGCCGAGCGTGCCGGCATGCTCGGCGGATTTGACCGCATCTTTCATCTGCCCGAGGATCTGCGGCTCGCCCAGCACCATGGAATCCAGCCCGCTCGCCACCCGGAACGCGTGCGCGACTGCGCGCTCGCGTGGCAGCATATAAAGAAACGGCTCGAGCGATTGCGACTCGAGATGATGAAAGCGCGCCAGCCAATCGATCGCGCGGTCGGGTTCCGGGGTGCTGCAGTAGACCTCGGTGCGGTTGCAGGTGGAAATGATCGCGGCCTCCCTGACAGGCTCGCGGTTCACCAGGTCGCGCAGCGCTTCTTCCAGATTGGCGGCGTGAAAAGTCACCTGCTCGCGAACCGCGAGCGGGGCCGTGTGATGATTGACGCCGAAAGCAAAAAGCTGCATCGGAACCCTGAAACGACAAGGGACCTGACGGCCCCGGAAAGGCCGTCAATTATAAGCCAAATGGGCGGCTTTCCCTTGGATTCAGGGGTTTGGAACAGGCTTTCGAATGCTTCAAGAACGTACTACAGCAGAGGCCGGTTAGGTTGGTGGCCAAGGGCGGAATCGAACCACCGACACAAGGATTTTCAGTCCTCTGCTCTACCGACTGAGCTACTTGGCCACTTTGGCTGCACAAAACGAATCCCGTGGCGGGATATGTATTCTAATCACGTCGAGAGGCGCAAATTTCTTGCTCGCCACCGACACAAGGATTTTAGTTTCGGCCGGACCTTGTGGTCCTTAACTTGCGAGCAAGTTAGCCTTCTCTGCAATAGGCCAATCCTTGATTGGCATATTGTCAGTCCTCTGCTCTACCGACTGAGCTACTTGGCGACGCGTCGTTGCGGCAGGAAGCGCCGCTCGGAAAGCGCGGCATTTTACCCGAAAACGCGCGCGCGGGTTCGATCCGGATCGTGCACCCATGAACGGAAAAGCCCGCGTGCGCGGGCTTTTCGAAGCAGGGCGGATTCGCGTCAGTTCTGGTGAATGTCCCTGTCTTTGGTTTCCTTCAGGAACAGGATTCCGACAATCAATGTCATCACGGCGACGACGATCGGATACCACAGGCCGTAGTAAATATCCCCGGTGGCCGCGACCATCGCCGTGGCCGTCAACGGCAGCATGCCCCCGAACCAGCCGTTGCCGATGTGGTAGGGCAGAGACATCGACGTATAGCGGATCCGCGTCGGAAACAATTCCACCAGGAACGCCGCGATCGGCCCGTATACCATGGTGACGTAGATCACCATAACGACCAGGATCAACAGCGTCATGCCGTAGTTGACCTTGGTTGTGTCTGCCGGCCCGGGATAGCCGGTGGCCTTCAGCGCGTCGTTGAGTTTCTTTTCGTCCCAGCCTTCGATCTTGGTGTCGCCGATCGTGGCTACCACCGACTTGCCCTCGATTCCGGGAGCCGAAGTAAACGATAACCCCTGCTTGGTCAGGAAGTCCTTGGTCCGGTCGCAATCGCTGAACTTGCTCCACGGTCCGACGAAAATGTGGAAACTGCAGTCGGACGCCGCCACCGTGATCTTGACATTCTGCTGGTACTGCTCGAGCGCGGGATTGACGTAATGGGTCAGCCCCTGAAACAACGGGAAATAAGTCAGCGCCGCGATCAGGCAACCGGCCATGATGATCTTGAGCCGGCCGATCTTGTCGGAAAGCCAGCCGAAGACAATGAAGAAAGGCGTTCCGATCAGCAGCGAAAGGCCGATCAGCGTGTATGTGGTGACATAGTCGAGCCTGAGCGTGATGATCATGAAGAACAGCGCGTAGAACTGGCCCGTGTACCACACTACGCCCTGGCCCGCGGTCGCGCCCAGCAGCGCGAGCAGAACGTACTTATTGTTCGGATAGCGCAGGAAACTGTCGGTCAGCGGCGCCTTGGAGCCCTTGCCCTCGTCCTTCATCTTCTTGAACACCGGCGATTCTTCGAGTTTTAGCCGGATATACACGGAGAAGGCCAGCAGGATCACCGACCCCCAAAATGGAATTCTCCAGCCCCAGTTCTTGAACTCCGCAGCGTCCATGTTGTGGCGGCACAGGTAAATGACCACCAGCGCCAGAAACAAGCCCAGCGTGGCGGTGGTCTGGATCCAGCTGGTGTCGTAACCACGCCGGTGGTTGGGGGCGTGTTCCGCCACATAAGTCGCCGCACCGCCGTATTCACCCCCCAGCGCCAGACCCTGCAGCAAGCGCAGCGTCACCAGAAGGACCGGCGCGAACCAGCCGATGGTTTCGAACGTCGGTAGCAGCCCGACCGCGAAAGTCGAGGCGCCCATGACGACGATGGTGATCAGGAAGGTGTACTTGCGTCCGACCAGGTCGCCGACGCGGCCAAATACCAATGCGCCGAACGGTCGGACCAGAAAACCCGCGGCGTAGGTCGCGAACGCCGAAAGCAGCGCAGCGGTCTGGTTTCCCGGAGGAAAGAACAGTGCGGCGAAGAATGGCGCCAACACCGCGTACAAATAAAA
>Ga0137409_10000120_pt2 | contig 68956 bp, 51 predicted proteins | sample CZODoug1_16funga_FD_122059 | JGI IMG/M metagenome (GOLD analysis project Ga0137409, IMG submission 122059) | Vadose zone soil fungal communities from Angelo Coast Range Reserve, California, USA - CZODoug1_16fungal (Hybrid Assembly) | ecosystem: Environmental > Terrestrial > Soil > Vadose zone... | reverse complement strand
CCTCGTCATCTTCCGCCGCCGCTGGCGTCTATTCGCCATCACTTGGATCGCGACCCTCGTCGGAACCGCCATAGTCAGCCTGACGATGACGCGCCAGTACCGGCCCCAAGCGACGCTTGAAATCCGTCCCGAGACTCCCCTCGTGACCGCGGATTCGAACGATCCCGCCATGATGGCCTCGCGGAATTTGTGGGAAAACTACTACCGCACCCAGGAATCCATTCTCAGCAGTGCCACCCTTCACGAGGCCGCCCTGCGGGCCATCCCGGAGCCTCTGCGCCGGGAGTTTGAGGAAAAACCCGATCCCGTTGCAGCGTTCGCCAAGCGCGTCGATATCGAGAAAGTCCGAAGCAGCTTCATCCTGAAGGTCGGGTTCATCGATCCCGACAAGGAGAAGGCCACCCAGATCGTCAACGTCCTCGTCTCCCTTTACCTCGAGGAAGCCAATAAACATTTGCGCGATCTGCGCAGCGGCGCGGCCGACGTGCTGTCGAGGGAAACGCTTCCTGCCATGCGGCAGAAGGTCGACGACGCCGACAAGGCCCTCCGCGACTTTCAGGCGGACAACGGTTTCATCGATCCCCAGGAGCAATATGCCGCCCTCGCCAACTCGCGGCGCACCATCCTCGAACGCGTCACCCAGATCCGCCTCCGCGAGCTGCAGCTCCGCGCCCAGGTCGACGCCCTCCGCGATCCCGGCATTGACGGCGGCGGCGTCTTCAACCCCATCTTCCAGAACACCAAGCTCCTCGAGATCCTCAGCACCCAGCAGGAGGCCCTCGAATCCGAGCTCTCCAGCCAGCTCCGCGAGCTCAAGGCCGACCACCCCCAGATCCTCCAGCTCCAGGACCAGCTCAAGCGCGTCAAGGACAAGATCCGCCAGGCCATCCGCGGCATGATCGGCGCCTTCGAGACCGAACTCAGCGCCGCCGAAGCCGAGGAAAAAGCCGCCATCCTCGAGCAGAAGCGCACTGAAAAAGAGATGGCCGACATCAGCCTGCGCGTCTTCCAGGCCAAGCGCCTCGATGCGGAGCTGACCACGTCTCGCGAGCTCTATAACTCGTACCTCAAGAAGCACGGCGAGGAGGTCGCCACCTCGGGCGGCGGGCTCGGCAGCGTCCGCATCATCGACAAAGCCGTCGTCCCCGTGAAGCCCTATAAGCCCGATATCCTCATCAACCTCAGCCTCGGCGCCGTCGTCGGCCTCCTCATCGGCGTCGCCGCCATGTTCGTCAGCGAGCAGCTTGACGACCGCATCCGCTCGGCCCACGAGGTCCAGGTCTTCCTCGGCCTCGAGGTGCTCGCCGTCGTCCCCCGCCTCGGTGAGAAGTCGGCTGGCCGCGACACCCCCTTGCTTCTCGACGAGAAGTCCAGCATCGCGGAGTTCGAGACCTTCCGCGCCATGCGCAGCGAGCTGACCACGCGCCTCGAGGATATCCACGGGCCCAAGATCGTCGGCGTCCTCAGCCCCATGTCCGGCGAAGGCAAGTCCACCGTCACCGCGAACCTCGCCAAGGTCCTCGCCATGGACGGACGCCGCGTGCTCATCTTCGACGCCGACATGCGCCGCCCCACCATGAACCCCAACTTCGGCTCCAAGGAGCTGCCCGACCTCGGCGCGGTCCTCAACCAGGGCGCCGATTTCCGCGCCGCCGTCCGGCCGTCCAAGATCCCCGGCGTCGACGTCGTCGGCATGGCCGCGGGCACCAGCCACGCCGCCGAACTCGCCGGCTCCCCCGCCTTCGACGAGATCTTCAAACAGGTGCGCCAGGGCTACGACTACGTCATCGTCGACTCCGCCCCCGTCAACCAGGCGTCGGAGTCGGCCCTCATCGCCCGGCGCTGCGACGCCGTCGTCATGGTCCTCCGCGAACGCCGCACCAGCCGCGGCGCCGCCCAGGCCAGCCGACGCCGCCTCGCGGGCATGGGCGTCCGCGTCCTCGGCGCCGCCCTCAACGCCGTCGAAGGCCCCGAGACCGCCTACGGCTACTACGGCTACTACTACTCGTACTACAAGACCCGCGACGACAAGACGGCGTAAGGCATCCGGGGGCGAGCCAAAATCAAACCGTTTGATTTTGGAGAGCTTGGGGTAGAATGCGCTCATGGCCCGTCCCCCGCGCTCCCGCGTCCGCGTCCTGCCGCCCATCCTCCGGGACCTCGAAACCGAGCCCATCCGTCAGGACTGGCTGCTGCTTTCGCCCGGCCGGCGGCTCGCGCTCGCCTGGAAGATGCGCCGTTTCCTGAAGGACCCCGAAGCCCTCCACGATGAACGCTCTCTTCCGCGCCTTTGAGCGGGAGCGCGTCCGCTTCCTCCTGATCGGCGGCCAGGCGGCCATCCTCGATGGAGCCGCCCACTTTACCCAGGATCTCGACCTCTGGATCCGTCCCGACCGGCGCAATCTCGACGCCTTTCTCCGCGCCCTCGCCCGGGTCGGCGCCCTCCTCCCCAAGCTCACGCCGCCGCTGTCGCTCCGCTGGCTCGGACGCGGCCACGGGTTCCCCTTCGTCTCCGCAGCGGCGTCGCTCGTCCGTCTATCTCGACGCGATGGGCCGGCCGCCCCGGGTGGGGTCCTTCGCCGCCGCCGCTCGCCGGTCGCGCTCCCTCCACACCCCTTGGGGCGTCCTGCCCGTCGTCTCCATCGAGGACCTGGTCGAGCTCAAACGGACCAACCGGCCGGGTGACTACGAGACCGTATCCCGTCTCGTCCGCATCCGTCTCGCCGAAACCGAACGGCCCGGGCTCGGCCTCCTGGCCTGGGCTTTGCGGAATACCTATCGGGTGGAGGATCTCCAAGCCATCGCATCGACCTACGGGCGCCGGGCGTGGGCAGCCTCCCGGGGCTGCCTGCGTCGATCCGCGCGATCCTGCGGTCGGAACTCGGCTCCGCTCCGGCGCTGGCCGCGGCCGCCCGCCGCCTGGACGCCCGCATGACCCGGGACCTGGAGCGGGGACGCCGATATTGGATGCCCCGGATCCGCGAGCTGAAGGCCTTGAGGGACGCGGGGCGCCTGCTTCCGGAGGGCCTGCCGGTTCGCAGCCTGATTCCCTGACAAAGCGGGATTGACAAGCGGTAGCCCGGGCCGTGCCAAAATCAAACGGCTTGATTTTGGCATCCGACCGCTTAGCGGGGCCTATCTCGCCACGATCCTCACCTCCAGTTTGACTTTGCCCGACGCGTCGTGATCCATGGCCTTGAGCGCCCCGCTGGGCACGAAATACTGCAGGTAGTCGTCCGCTTTGCGTTCCAGGAGGATGCCGCCCAGCCGGACCTCCAGGTCGAACTCCTTCAGCACCCGGGGAGTCTCCGTGTCGCATTGGAGAATGACGCACAGGTTCTCGGACGTCGGGAACTCGTGATCCGCCCGGACTTTGAAGTGGTTCTTCGGGTCGTACTGGCGCAGGATCTCGTCGCGCGAGTTCTTGAAGAAGCCGAGCATTTCCTCGACCTGATCGAGATGGACGGCGATGTCGTAGCGGAGCGCCGCGCACTTCGTGAAGATCAGATCCTTTTCGACGCAGGTCAGGAAGGCGTCATTCTCGAAGTAGTTCGCGATCTTCTGCTTGGCGAACGATTTGGCCATATCCTTGGCCAGACCGATGAAGAACTTGGTCATGACCTTCGCGACGATGCTCCCTTTGAAGAAGTTCCACTTGTTCGCGGCTCCCTCGGGAAGCAGCGGGGCCTCCCCCGAAAGCCACTCGGAGAAGCTTTTCGCCGCGTCTTTGAAGGGTTTCCCTTCGATCCTCAGGCAACCGTCCTTGATGGCCTTGAGCGAATCCTCCTCGGCCTCGGCCAGCGCCTGGCCGGTCTCGATCACCGCCTTCACTCGCGCCGCAAGGAGCGCCGCCGTGCCCGGATTATTCGCCACCGCATCGGGCATGATCGAGTTCAGGCTCGGATCTGCGCCGAAATTGGCCCAGGCCCGCGTCGCGAACCACTCCTCGCATTTCATGGCGAAGTCCTTCTCCGCCTCGCTGACCAAGAACGAGGTCGCCGCGACCTTGGCGGCGGGCCCGCTCACGGTGGTCTTGAAGGCGCGGGGGACCAGGCTCTTCTTCAACAGTTCGGCGGCGTCGAGGGAGGTGCCGCTCCCTTCGACCGGCTTGGGGAGCCCGAAGATCGACCATTCCACCGCCTTCTTCGCCGTCTCCATCAACACTCCGATTCCGAATCCGCCGGTGTTCCGGCCGGTGTCCCACGAATCGAAGAGGAACATCCCGAATTCGGTGAGCTGCTGGGCGGCCCGGGATTTGTCGATCGCGCGACTGTAATCCCTCTGGGCGTTCTGACAGGCCTCGAGCGCGTCCCAGCAGGCCGCCATCGCTCCGGACCGTTTCTCCCGGATCTGGTCCGGCAGCGGCTGAAGCGCGTTGATCTGAAGATCGAGAATCCGGAGGACCGCGGCGGGATTCCAGTACGACCCGCGGTAGTAGATCGAGCCGTTGGTCATGGAATCCGTCTCGACCAGGGTCAAGTACGGCGGCCTGAGAAGCTTGAACTCCACCAGGGCCTCTTTGGCCCGATCCAGCTCCTGTCGGGTCTCCTCGACCAACCGGACCGCGCTCTCCTCGGCGGAGGTCGAGCGTTCAAGAGCGCTACGGGCATGGCTGCAGACCTTGACCTGGTCGTCGTAGGCGTCGTCCTTCTTCGCGAGCTCGCTCTTCTCCCCCGGGCCCCGTTTCAAGAGGGCCTCCTGAGCCTGCTTGAACTTCCGGTACTCGGGCGTCTCGGCGAGTTGAGTCTGGAAGCGCGCCGCGTCCGCGACGCCATGGTTGTAGTCCTCCATAAGTTTGTCGATGGAATCGGGGGGCGTCTTCAGGCCCAGTTCGCGGAAGTCCACGATCCTCTTCATCGCGCGGTCGGCGCGCTCCTGCGCCTCGGCGATCTTCTTCTCGAGGTCCCGGCAGGACTTCGACTTCGCCGCCTCGTCGGGGGCGAGCGCCCGGATGTCCTTGAAGGCCCGGTCAAGATCCTGGGCGAGCAGCGCGAGCTTCGCCTCCTCCCCCGCCAGCACCGAGCGCCGCGCTTCGCGCTCCTTCTTCGAAGTCTCCATCCTTCCTGTTGCGCGCCCGAGGTCGCCCTCGAGATCCACGATCTTCCGCTGAAGCTCATGGCGGCGCACGTCGAGCATCCCGACCTCGACCGCGACCTCCCCGATCCGGAGCTTGTCGAGCGGGATTCCGATGCTCAGCTCGATCCGGGGCCGCGTCAGCTTGCGGAAGTCCCCGAACGGAGCTTCGAGAGTCCACCGGAGGATCTTCCCGGCTTCGAGCGCCTGGACCTCGCCCTTCGAGAGCGTCCGTTCCCATTCCTTCAGCGCCGTCCTTGCGCCGGCTCGATCCATCCCGCAGCGGGCGGCGGACTCCGGCTTCAGATCCGGGTCGAGAGACAAGCCGTTCTCGCGCACCTGGAGCGACACTTTCCCGGTTCCCAGCTTGTCCAGCGTGAGTCTGGGCTCGACCGTCAGGTCCCAACGGGCCTTCCGATTCTTGGAGCCTTCCCCTCCGCCCGACATCCCCTTTCTCACTCCCTCGATCACGCCGACGAAGCCGCCCGTTGCCTTGATCGGAACTTCCTTGCCCTCGACCGTCTCCTCGTACGCGCAGGAAACGGACTGACCGAGTTCAAAGTACTTCGAGGAAGCATCGGAGCGGCCATCCGCGGGCGGCGCGCCCGGTCCGTTCCGCCGTTTCTGGAGCAGGGAATCCTCATCCTGGGCCGGGGCTGTTCCGAACGCCAGGAGGCCGATCGTGACCGCGAAGAGCGTCGAGCGCGTGATATTCACGAGAAAATCCTCTAACGAGTGCCCAGGGCCTTGAGGGCCGCCTGGGCGAGCCGATATTCCGACAGATCCACAAGTTGAGATTTCACCGCTTCCGTCCAGTGCTGCCGCGCCTGGGCGGCATCACCGGCAACGAGGAGGTCATGGTAGCCTGCATAACACATCCGCCGGCACTGGGGCCCGAAGTCGCAGGCCGGATCGAGGGCGGCCGGAGCCTCCCCTTCGAGCGCGGCCGTCGAGAGATCCTTCACCTTGGGATCCGTCTGGGCTTCGACGAAGGCGCGGAGAGCCGATTGGGCCTGTTCCACCCTGGGACTCCGGGCCATTCTGGCCGAGATCAGCCGGAGAGGCAGAACGCGCGACGGCTGGAACTCTCCCGGCACGGAGGCCAGGGCCTCGTCCGCCCCGGCCCAATCCCCCGCGAGAATGAGGCAGAGTCCGCGCAGGACTTTCAGCCCCGAATCGCCCGGAGCCAGGGCCAGCGCCTCCCGGGCCGCTCCCGCGGCCTCGCGATAGGATCCTGCGAGGTAGAGCTCGGTCACCCGATCGGCCGCGAGGGCGGGATCGCCGGAGCGCTTCAGCATCTCCCCGAGGATCTCCGCGGCCCGGTCGTGCGCCCCTGCGTTGGAGAACAGGTCGACCGCGCCGGGCCAGGCGGCGGGATCCTTCCGGTAGAGGCCCCAGGCTTCCTGGAGCCGCCCCAGCCGTTCGAGAGAGAGGCCGGTCGGGACCCCGGTCGCGCGGGCGGACTCGAGGCGCATTCCGCGGGCCGCTTCGCCTGCGAACAGGTCGAAGACGATCGTTCGGCGCTGTCCCAGGAATTCCATCTCGAGATCGGCGAAGACCCCCGTCAAGTCGGCCCGCTCCAGCGCGGCCTCGAAGACCAGCGACCCGTCTCTCTGGAGTCCGCGGGGCAGGAGCGGAAGGGTGCGGTCGCCCACTCGCAGGCTGAAGCCGGCGATGTACGCCGTCCCGCCGTTCACCAGGTATTTATGGTGAGCCCACTTTTCGAGGACTCCCTGGTTCAAATCGAAGAGGCTGTTCACGGCGTAGTGGCCCACTCCGGAGAACTTCAGGGAGAACCGGAGCGTTTTTTCCACGAACTGCGGACGGGCCTCCAGCACGCCGGAGATGGCCCCTTCCCCGGCGTTCAAGAAGGTGAACGGACGAAACACGCCGCCGTCGGTGAATTCCGCGGGCAGTCCGGCAAACACCCGGGTGGAGATCCGGTGGCGCACGAGGAAGAGTCTGGTGGACGGGCGGGAGTCCGCGCCCAGGGCCTCGAAGTCCTTGGCAAGTGTTTCCGTGGGGATGAAGTCCAGATGCTCCTCCCATTCGGAGCTTGCGGTATTCGCGATCACTTTCTCCAGCACCTCGTCCTTCTTCCAGACGGCAGGGGCCCAGGGCAGGTGCTCCAGGGGGCGTCCCTGCAGGAAGTAGTAGTTCGCGACATCTTTGTGCGGACGGTAGAAGCTCGCATACTCATGGTAAAGCTCCAGGGCCTCCCCCGGATCCAGCGCCTCCGGATCGGACGCCCAGGAGCGCGCCGCCGCCCTCTTGACGGAACGTTCGAACGCCAAGGCGATCGCGTCGGCGCGCCCCGGGTCGCAGTCCCGGAGCGCCGGAAGCGCGTGGGCGAGATGGTAGAAGAGCGGCCCCAGGACGTCGGCCAGCGGCCCGGGGTCTTCCGCCAAGGGGATGAAAAAGCGGGCATCCGACGCGTGGAAGTCGCGGCGGCCGATCAGCCGCCAGTCTTCGGGCGTCCCGTACGCCAGGAGATAGAGCGCGACCGGAAGGAGCGACCCGCTGTCCGGCCGGAGGGTCCAGGCGGCCCGCATGGCCTCCAGGGTGGCAGGGTCCGGGTCGTCCAGCAGCGCGAGACCGATCGCGCGCGGCTCGGGGGTTCCGGCCGGCGCCGTCAGCGCTTGACGGAGGACGCCGATCCCGATCGGAGAGCCGTACTGGTGAAGCATCAAGGCGGCGGAAGGATCGCCGGAGGCCGCGGCCCGGGCGAGTTCGCCCCGTTCCAGGAGACCGAGCCTGCTTTCGAGATAGGCGACATGGGCGGCCGGAGCTTCGCGAGAGCCTTCTTCGGACGGGAGCTCCGACCAGAGACGTTTCGCGTCGGACGCATCTCCCGCCGTGGCGAGGATCTGAGCGGCATACTTCAGCTCGTTCCAGAACTCCAGAGTCCGATTCCGCTGCTCCTCTTCCGGGGTGCCCGCGGCAAAGACCGGCGGCTTCGTGTGCTTCGCCAGCTCCGCACGCGCCAGCGCGAGAGCGGCGTCGATCTGGACCCTGGCGACCCCGGGACGGAGGGGCCGGTTTTCCTGGGGATGATGCGCCTGGCTCCGCAGGCGGGCCACCATCTCGCGGCGCTTCGCCGTCGGCTTCAGGGTGACGAGGGCCGGGTCGACATCCTCGTCCCTCCAGAACCGGAGCCACAGGGCTTCCGGCGCGGTGACTTCGACGTCGAGTTCCCGCGCCTCCTCCACGGTCACCTTCTGGACCCGGTCCGGCATCCCCTGCGGGCTGATCCAATAGGTTCCCGCCGGGACAAACGCCCAGCGCGCCTTTCCCGATCCCGAGGCCACCACCGGCGATAGCCCGTCGCTGGAGTCCGTCGGACCCGCCGCATCCCGGACCTCAAAGGACGGCGTCACCTCCATTCCAACGGCGTCCTTCACGTGCATCGACAGCCGGGCGAGCCTGGCCGCGACGGCCTCGACCGCCCGGAGGGCGCCCGCAAACCCGACGACGGCCTTCGAAAGGGGCTCCAGATGCTCGGGGTCGACCGCCTCGGCGGCCGCAACTACTGTCGCCGCCGCCTCGAGCAGGCGGTCCTTTTCCCCGCCCCGGGCCCCCGCGATGAAGGAGCGTGAGACATCGTCGAGATCGATCCCGATCGTCGAGGGAAGGACCGGCCCGAAGAGCCGATCCCCGGAAAATGTCGAGTCGCTCGCGGCGCTGTCGACGAAGGCCACGGCGGCGTCCGCCTGGAACGTGTTCCGGCGGAACCGTGCGCTCGATCCGCTCTCCAAACCGACGCAGGCGCCTTTGACGCCGACGACGACGTTATTCGCGACCATCGCGCGGGGGGTCGCATGCAGGCAGATCCCGAACGACGAGGCGTCGTAGACCACGTTGCGCGCCACGGTCACGGGCACGCCGGAATCGGCAGGTCGGACATTGACGAGAATCGCCGTCGGGGTAGCGACGAACAGGTTGCCGATCACCTGAGCCGGAGCCTTCGCGATGCCACGGACCTCCATCCCCGAAGCGAATCGGAAGACGCGGTTCTGGGCCAGGACCGCGTGGTCGGGCGATTCGATCGAGACCGCCACACTGTCGGGCTGGGTATCGGGGGCGTTGTCGAACCGGTTCAAACGAACGCGGACGGAAGTGCTGTTGCCCCGGCAGGCCACCCCGGTCTTCACGCGCTCGAAGCGATTCGCGACCACGTCCAGGGACCCGCAGTCCTGGGCGAGCACCTGGGCCGCCGGCCCGTCGGAGAAAGTGCAGCGGCGGACCGTCAGGGTCGCGCCGTTGAAGCCTCCGACGGCGTTCCTGGCCTGATGGCTGAATCGGCTCCGGACGATCGTGAGGTCGCCGCCTTCGGCGCTGCAGGCGGACTCCGGGATGGCGTCGAATCGGCAGTCCGAAACCCAGCCGGTACCGTCCTTCACCACGATGCCGACGCTTGAGTTTCCGGCAGGCTTGACGGTCACTCGGACCAGCGTGAGCCGTCCCTTTTCGGCCACATAGGCCACCGGGTCCTCATCGCCGCCGGTCAGGACGCTTTGCCCCTCCTCCGCCCCGAGGAAGGTGAGCGACTTTCCGCGCACGTCGACCAGACCCGGATATTCGCCCGCCTCGAGCTTGAAGATCTGATTGTCCGCCGCCGCGCGGGAGAGCCTCGCCAGATCCGTCTTCGGAGGCACCGGGGTTGCCCTTTTCAACAGCGCCTCCCAGTCCGGGCGATCGAAGGAATCGATTTCCCGTGCGGCTTCGTCGTGCTGAAACTCCCGGGCGATCGCCGAAGCGGTCTTGCCGTCGCTGGTTTTCACGTCCGCCTCGGCCCCCGCCGAGAGGAGGAGGCGGACTGATTCCGACAGGCCTCGTTCGGCCGCCCAGTGAAGCGCGGTCTTTCCGGTCCCGTCCCTCGCCCGGGGGTCGGCCCCCCCGTCGAGCAGGGCCTGAAGGGTCTCGACGGTTCCCGTGGCCGCCGCACAGGAGAGCGCGGGGATCGACGGGTGGGCCCCATTGGCGTCGGCGCCGGCGGCGAGAAGCTCCCGGACGACCAGAGTCAGTCCTTCCCGCGACGCGTGGCAGAGCACGGGGGAGCCATCGACTTCGGCGGACGGGTCCGCCCCTTGGAGGAGGGCTTCGCGAGCGGCCGGAGCGTCGTCCTTCTTCTCGACGATCAAGCGGCGGAGGGCCTCGTCCTGCGGCAGGCCGGGCCGCGATCCCAGCACCAGGAGGAGGACCGCTCCCAGGGCGGCCGAAAGTGCTCTGTATCTATTCACAATTGCTACCTACCTCCACCCCAGAGAGAGGAAACGGACGGCAAGGGTGTAGGAAAAAGCGGGGTTCCGGCCGTTTTATCCGCAGGAGGCGAGGAGCTCGTCGATCTCCTCATCCACCTCGTGCTCGTGCTCGACCAGGGGCTGGATCACCTGCCGGAGGCATTCGCGAAGCTCCGCCCGCAGGCGGCGAAGGCGGTTCTTCCGGTCATCGGGGGTGAGCGAATCGCCCCCCTTCCCGTCCAGAAGGTCGAAATCCTCGGCGCTGACCCGGCCGCGCAGCCGCTCCCGGGCGCGCTCCACGACGGAGTTCGCCCAGCCCCTGAAGAAGGCCCGTTCGGGCGTGGGCTCGCTCGAGGGGAGCTCGATTTCCGCCGTCACGAAATTGAACTGTCCGCCCCGCTTGGCGGCGCGCTCGCGATCCCGTTGGTCCGCGAGGTAATGCTTGAGTGCGGCGACGATGAAGGAGCGGAACCGTCCGCGGGCCGGTGCGACCCCCTTCAGGAAATCCTTCTCCACGAAGGCGAGCATGAAGCCCTGGGTGAGGTCTTTGGCGTTCTCAACGGGCTCTCCGGCCCTGCGGATGTAGAAGTAGATCGGCTTCCAATAGTCCCGGAGGATTCGGGCCAGGTGCTCGGACGATCCGTCCTGGGCTCGGCGGATGGTCGTCCAGCGGGTCTGTCCGAAGCGCTCATTGGCTCCGCCCAGAGTCGTTTCATCCCGCATCGGCCGCACTCCGTACTGCCCCCCGGGATGCTAAAGTCGGGGCCCGGCCGCGTCAAGGGAAAGAGCGGGCTTCGGGCTCCTCGCGCGCGCCGCGGGCCAAAATCAAACGGTTTGATTTTGGTATGCCCAGCGCGGACTTCCGGGCATACTCTCCAAGCGGGCCCGCAAAGGCAATCTTGAACGGACCGGGGACCAGGAGGGTAAGAGGGTGCTGCTCGAACTGCTGTTCGCCGCCGTCGCCGCATTCCAGGATCCCCAGCCCGCCCCGCCCCCGCCCTCCACCGCCGCCGAGTGGACCCGCTCGGGCGACGGCAAGGTCGACGCCGGCGATCCCGACGCCGCCCTCCAGGACTACGTCAAGGCCATCGGCCTCGACCCGAAGTACGCGCCCGCGTGGAACGGACGGGCCATCGCCCGGCAGAAGAAGGGCGACCTCGACGGCGCGCTGCAGGATTTCACCCGGGCCCTCGAGCTGGAGCCCACCGACGTCTACTACCGCAACCGCGCGTCGGCGAAGCGGCAGCAGTCGGACCTGCGCGGCGCGATCACCGACCTCTCCAAGGCGCTCGAGATCAACCCGAAGTACGTCGAGGCGTTCATCGCGCGCGCGACGGCCCGCTTCGCGGCGGACGACCTGGAAGGGTCGATGTCGGACTTCCGCAAGGCGCTGGAACTGGACGCGCGCAACCCCGACGTCTACCGCGGCATGGCCTACGTCAAGAAGGACGAGGGCGACTACGACGGCGCGCTGGCCGACATCGGCAAGGCGATCGCGCTCGCGCCGGACTCGGCGGGCCTGCACGCGTCGCGCGGCCTGATCAACGCGTATAAGGGGGAGACGTTCGCGTCGCTGAAGGACTACACGAAGGCGATCGAGCTGTCGCCGAACGAGATGTCGCACCATTACTTCCGCGGCTGCGTCTATCAGGACTCGCAGAAGTGGCGGGAGGCGCTGGTGGACTTCCGGAAGGCGGCGGAGCTGAGCTCGCCGCAGTGGGAGTTCCCGCGGCTGCGGATGTGGCTGGTGCGGGCGCGGCTGGGCGAGCGGGAGGCGGCGACGCAGGACCTGAAGGCGTGGCTGCTGCTGCGGAAGGGCCCGGCGAACGACGCGGCCGCGCGGGTGGCGGCGTATCTGACGGGGTCGCTGTCGGAGCGCGATTTCCTGAGGGCGGCGGACGCGGAGATCGGGGCCGGGACCAAGGGCCGCCGCTGCCAGGCGTACTATTTCGCGGGCGAGAAGCGGCTGCTGGACGGCGAGCGCTTCGCGGCGCGGGACCTGTTCAAGCGGGCGCTGTCGACGGAGGCGCGCAACTGGAGGGACTTCGGGAGCGCGCAGGCCGAGCTCGCCACCATGGAAAAGTAGTCACAATAGAACCACAAACATGACCGTCATGTTTGAGGAGATCGGACCATGCCCCCCCACGAGATTGCGAGCGGCGCCCGCGCCTCGGAGCTCATCGACGGGCGGATCCGGGAGCTGAAGGGCTGGCGCGGCGAAACCCTGGCCCGGATGCGCGCGCTCATCCTCGAGGCGGACCCCGGGATGCTCGAGGAGTGGAAGTGGATGGGCACCCCGGTGTGGTCCCACGACGGCATCGTGTGCACCGGCGAGTCGTACGCCAAGGTGGTCAAGCTCACCTTTGCCCGGGGCGCCGCGCTGAAGGATCCCGCCAGGCTCTTCAATTCGAGCCTCGAGGGAAAGACCCGGCGCGCGATCGACCTCCACGAGGGCGACCGCATCAACGCCCGGGCCTTCCAGACCCTCCTCCGGGGCGCCGTCGCGCTGAACGCGGCCGGGTCGAAGAAGGGTAAATAGTGGCCCGGTCGAAGCCCCGGCTGCTCGCCGGCGGGAACCCTCAGATCGCGAAGGCCGACGGCGACGCGCCCGTGCAGGCGTGGATCGAGGCGCTGCCGGGCTGGAAGCGCGACGCCGGCCGCCGCCTCGACGCGCTGAGCGTGCGCGTCGTCCCCGGCGTGCGCAAGGCGGTGAAGTGGAACTCGCCGCTGTACGGGGTCGAGGGCCGGGGCTGGTTCCTCGGGATGCACGCCTTGACGACGTCCATCAAGGTCGCGTTCTTCAGCGGCCGGTCGCTGCGTCCCCTGCCCCCCGGCGAGTCCAAAAGCAGGGACACCCGATACCTGAAGCTCCGCGAGGCCGACGCCCTCGACGAGGCCCGCTTCACCGCGTGGGTGAAGCAGGCCGCCCGCCTGCCCGGCTGGGGCAAGTCCTGAGGACCGGCGCCCCTAATAGCCGATGTTGTCGCTGTCCCCGTCCTTGCCGTCGGCGCCCAGGCTGTACAGCTCGAACGGCTTCTTCCCCGGCGCCGGCTTCCCCTGCGCAACCTTGTAGATCAGGGGCCGGCCCCAGGCGTCCACCGGCTGGCCGAGCTGCAGCTGGTCCGCCGCGAACTCGTGGTAGGGCTTGCCGTCCTTGCCCTTCGACTGCATCGCGCGCACGATCCCCCCGGCCGGCGGGAGATTCCTGGTGTCCCTCTGGTAGGCCTCGATCGCCCGTCCGAGCTCGGTGACGTAGGCGCGCGTCTTCGCCGTCTTCTCCGCCTCCGCGGATCCGCGGGGCGAGTTCTTCTTCTTCGCCTCCTCCTCGGCGGCCAGGCGCTTCTTCTCCGCTTCCTCGGCCTGGTGCTTCTTCTCGGCGTCCGCGCGGGCCATTTCTTCCTTCTTCCGGCGGTCGTCGTCCTCGGCCTTCTTCCTGGCGGCCTCGTCGGCGCCCTTGTGGCGGTCGTCCTCGGCTTTCTTCTTCGCGGCCTCGTCGGCGCTCTTGCGGCGGTCGGCGTCGGCGCGGGCCCGGTCGTCCTCCGCCTTCTTGCGCGCGGCGTCGGCGCGCTCCTTGTCGACGCGGGCGCGGTCCTCGTCGGCCTTCCTCCGGACCGCGTCGTCCTGCTGGTGGCGGGCGAGCTCCTCCTCGTGCGCCTTCTGCTGCTTCAGGTAGTCCTGGCGCGCCTGCTCCTGCTTCGCGCGCTGCTGCTCGGCGCCGAGCTTGGACATCTCGTCGCGCTGGCGCTTGCGGTCCTCTTCGCCCTTGCGCGCCTTCGCCTCGTCCTCGGCGCGGCACTTGGCCAGCTCGGCCTCGCGGGCCTTCGCCTGCTCCTCGGCCTCGTGGCGGTGCCGCTCGTCCTCGGCGCGCTTCGCCTGGGCGGCGCGGCGCTCGTCGTCCTTCATGTTCCGCTCGGCGGCCTCATGCTGGCGGCGGTCCTCCTCCTTGTTCTTCTCGTACTCCGCCTTCTTGCGGTCGTACTCGGCCATCTGGCGCTCGTGCTCGAGGCGCTTGCGCTCGGCCTCCTCGCGCTCCTTGGCCTGCGACGCGCGCAACTTCTCGTACTCGGCGACCTCGCGGTCGTGCTCGGCCCGCATCTGCGCGGACCGGGCCTCCTGCTCGTGCCGGCGCGCCTGCTCCTCGCGGACCTTGGCCTCGCGCTCGCGGCACTCGACCTCGACCTCCTTGCGGGCCAGCTCGCGCTCGCGGGCGCTCACCTCGCGGTCGCGCTCGTTCACCTGCTGCTGCCTCATCCACACGTTCTGCTTCTGCTGCCACTCGTCATGGGACTTGCAGGCCCAGGGGCGCTCGACGACGACCACCGCCTCGCCGCGGCAGTCCACCTTGCGCGATCCGGCGCGGTGGCACTCCGCGAGGCAGATGTACTGGAACGTCTCGCCGCGCGTCGCGCGCCGGACGTATTCCTCCGACGGGATCCCGTAGTACTCCTGGCACCAGCGGATGTGCATCAGCGAGATCACCTCGTCGTTGGTGTACTCGTGCACCGTCGTCCGCTTGCTCCAGTGCGCGATGTAGAGATTGCGGAAGCGGAGGGCCATGTCGCACTTCTCGTCGACCTCGACGTAGTAGCTGGCCGGCAGGATCCCGTAGCGGGTGCAGGTCTGCGCCAGGCTGCGGTTGCATTCCCCGTAGGTCTGGATGACGTCGCCCAGCGGCACGCGCTTCTGCCGCGCGCACCACAGCAGGGCGAACATCTCGTCGTCGGAGTATCCGTACTGGACCTGGACGCGTCCGGCGTAGACGTAGGTCACCGACGTGCAGCCGAAGTATTCGCGGCAGATGACGAGGCGCACGTCCTCCCAGGCGGGCTGGTACTGGTAGATGACGACGACCTGGGCGGGCGGGGGCGGAGGCGGAGGAGGGGGCGGAGGCGGGAGCTCCGGGGGGAGCGGCGGCGGCGGGGGCGGCGGCTGGGGCACGATGACGACGACCACGACGGTCGTGTTCCCCTGCGGCTGCGGCTCGGGCTGCGGGGGGGGCGGCGGCGGAGGAGGCGGCGGCTGAGGTTGCGGCGCGGGCTGGGAGGGCGGCGGGTTGTTGTGATGCTTCTTGTCGTCGACGACGACGATGCACCCGCCCAGACAGGCCAGGGCGCCGATCAGCAGCCAGCGATTCATAAAATCATCCCCTGAAAGTTCGTTGGTTCGCTGTGATTGTACGACCCCGCGCGCGTTTCGGAGGCCGAAAACGGCATTCGCCTACTTCGTGAGCTGGTCGAGCAGGTTTTGCGCGGAGGCGTCGCCCGGGAAACGGCGCTGCAGGTCCTCCAGAACCCGGCGGGCTTCCGGACGGTCGCCCGACCCGATCAGGGCCCCCGCCAGGCCGAGCAGCGAGTCGTGGTCGCCGGGATGCGACTTCAGCGCGGACTTGTAGTCGTCCGCCGCCGACGTCCAGAGCTTCATCTCCCCATAGAGCGAGGCGCGGCGCAGCAGCGCGGCCACGTCCAGAGGGGCCAGCCGCACCGCCTCCATATAGGCCTCGAGCGCCGGCTCCAGCCGCCTCGACCCCCGCAGCACCTCGGCCTCGAGGAGCACCCATTCGACGTTCAGCGGGTCCGTCCGCCGCGCCGTCCGGGCCGCCTCCAGCGCCTTGTCCCACGATTCCAGCCGGGCCCAGGCCCGCGCCGACCGCGCGTGCGCGGCCGGGTCCGACTTCACCTTCAGCCGCCGGTCGAGGATCGCCGCGGAGATCCCCCACTGCCCCGCCGCCTCGAGACGCTGCGCGAACGCGTCGAACACCGGCGCGTTCGACGCCGTCTCGGGCACCCCGCGGCGGAAGGCGTCGAGCCCCTCCCGCCACTTCCCCTTCGACGTGATGAAGCCCGCATACGCGCCCCAGGCGGCGGGCAGGTCGGGCAGCAGCTGCTCGTACTCCGCGAGCGGCAGCGTCCGGTCCCAGATCTCCTTCAGCCGCGGCTCCACGTCGCCCGGCCGCTGCAGGAACAGCCGCTTCGTGCAGACCGCCGCCCGCGCGCGGTCGCCCGCCTCCCAGAAGCGCGCCGCCGCCTCCGCCTGCATCGCCGCGTGCGCCGGGAAGAGGTCCGCCGCCGTGCGATAGCGGTCGAGGTCGTCCGTTGCCTGCGCGAGCAGCAGCGCCGCGCGGTGGTTGTAGGGCGAGATGGCCAGCGCCTGCTCCGACCGCTTCGCCGCCCGCCCCGCCTCGCTGTGCAGCCCGTCCTCGATCAGCACTTCGGGGTCGATCGGCAGCAGGAAGAGCAGCAGGCCCGTCAGCGCGCCCAGCGCGGCCGCCAGGCCCGGCGCGAGACGCGACGGCTCCACGTGCGGCCGCTGCGCCGCCCCGCCGATGCCGACGAAGACCGCGAAGAGCAGGCCCGCCGACGTGGTCCGCAGGTCGAAGTCGACGACGCTGTGCGCCGCCTCCGCGCAGACGGCGGCGATCGCGGCGGCCGGAAAGATGCGGTCCGGCCCGGGCAGGCGGCGCGACGCGGTCGAGGTCCGCGTCAGCCATGCGGCGAGGCCGGCGACGAGGACGAGCAGCCAGAGCGCCCCGCCCTCGAAGAACGCGTTGACGAACTCGTTGTGCGCGTGGTGGACCTGGCCGGGCAGGTCGGCGGGCTGGTACGGGTGATACGCGTGCGGATGCGTCCCGATGCCGAAGCCGAGCACGGGCTGATGGGCGCCGGCGGCCGCGGTCGTGGTCCAGATCCGCCAGCGGGTGTCCTCGCGGAACTCCTGGGCGTCGATCTCGTTGAAGCGGGCGACGAGGACGGTGGGGTCGGCGAGGGCGATGCCGACGGCGCCGAGGGCGAGGACGGCGCCCGCGCCGGCGAGGCTGCCGCGGCCGCGGTGCAGCAGCGGGAGGAGGAGCAGGCCGACGGCGGCGGCGACGGCGCCCCCGCGCGACTTGGAGAGGACGAGGGCGACGAGGAAGAGGGCGGCGGCGAGGGCCCAGCCGACGCCGGCCTCGATGCGGCGGCGGCCGATGAAGCGCGCGTAGGCGAGCGCGGCGGCGGCGACGGCGCCCATCGCCATCAGGCCGGCGAACGTGTTGCGCCCCACGAGGGTGCCGCTGGCCGCGTCGGGCGACACGCGGGGCCCGTAGAACGGGATCTCGGGGAGGCCGGCGAAGACCTGGACCAGGGCGTAGGCGGCCTGGGCGAGGAGGACGGCGCAGAGGCCCTGGAGCATCGTCGAGCCGGAGACCCCCTCGCGGCGCAGCTTGAGCGCGAGGAGCGCGGCGGTCGCGTAGCTCGAGAACTGCGCCAGGCAGCGCAGCGTGAGGAACGCGTCGGCCGTTCCACAAACCATCCTGGCTAGTTTGTGGGTGTCGCGGAGGGCGGCGGTGACCGGGAAGAGGAACGGCAGCGGGAGGAACTGGAGGACGAAGACGGCCAGGCCGGCGAGCAGGAAGGCGCGGCTCCCGCGGGAGAGGGCCATGCCGCCCGGCAGCAGGATCAGGCTGAGCGCGAGGAGGGCCGCGGTCCCGATCGCCGTCGCGCCGACCGCCCAGGGCGCGACGGCCCCATAATAGACCTGGGTCCCGGCCCAGAGCGCGAGGAACGAGTACCAGAGGGCGTGCGCGCGGTCCATGTCCTGCAATCACCGACTCGGAGCCAGTGATCGCACCTCTAGAAGAGGGCCCGCTGCGGGACGATGACCACGTCGCCCGGCCGCAGCTCGAGGTCCTGGTCGAGCTTGCCGTTGAGCACCTCGTCGAGGTTCACCGGCAGCTTGAGCGGGTCGCCCGACGGCGACTGGCGCAGGACGAGGCAGGCGCTGGTCGACGCGAACTTGGTCCAGCTGCCCGCCGTTCAGACGGCCATCGAGACCGTGATGCGCGTGTCGGCCGGCAGGTCGAACGAGCCGGGCTTGTTGACCTGGCCCAGGACGTAGACCACGCGCGCCGCCGACGGGATGACGACCAGGTCGTCCGGGAACAGTTCGATGTCGGCCTCGACCTTGCCGCGGGCGACCGCGCGCTCGACCTCGGCGGCCGAGAAGCGGATGAGCTCGCGCTCGTCGTTCGCCTTGCGGCGGATCAGCTGCGAGTACTCCTTCTGCGCGCGGTCCGTATAGCCGCCCGCGGTCGAGATCAGCTGGAGCACCGTCAGGCGCCGGTTGGGATGGATCTCGTAGCCGCCGGGCTTCTGGATGCCGCCCATCACGTACACGCTGCGCGGCGCGTATTCCTTGACGGTCACGGTGACGCCGGCGCGGTTCAGATACTTCTCCTCCAGGCGCTTGCGGATGTCGGTCTCCACGACCTTGACCGTGCAGCCGGTGGCGGCGACGTCGCCGATCAACGGATACGCGAACAGCCCGCCTTCGGGGACGCGGACCTCGAGCTCCAGGTCCTTCTGCCGGAACACGGTGATATGGAGCAGGTCGCCGGCGATGAGGGTGAGCGGCGCGGCGGGCGGCAGCTTGGGCAGCGGCCCGGGCTCCATCTGGCTCGGCGGCACGGACGAGTACGTCGCCGCGGCCGGATCGCCGGTCGGGCCGGGGCCGGGCGCGGGCCGCGTCTCGGCGGGACCGCAGGAGGCGGCCAGCATCAGGATCAGCCCCGACGTCAACTTCTTCATGCTTTGCGGTCCGAATAGTAAGTCGTGTAATAGTACCCGTAGTCGGAGGCGCGGAAGGAGGAGCCGTTGAGCACCGCCCCCGCGAGCGCGACGTCCATCCCCGCCAGCCGCCTCCGCGCCGCGACCGCCGCGCCGCGGCTGGTCCCCTGCCGGATCACCAGCACCGTCAGGTCCGCGTGCCGGGCCACCAGCGACGACTCCGACACCTGGTTCACCGGCGCCGAATCGATCAGCACGTAATCATAATTCGCCCGCGCCCAGTCCAGCGCCTGCTCCAGCGCCGCCACCCCCGCCAGCTCCGCCGCCCCGCTCGTCCCCTGACTCGACCCCAGGACGTCGACGCCGTCGATCCGCGACTTCTGGATCCCTTCCTCCAGCTTGCACTCGCCGCGCAGCACCTGCTCCAGCCCCTTCCCTTCCTTCACGCCGATCAGCTTCCGCTGCGACGGCCGCCGCAGGTCCGCGTCGAAGATCAGCACCCGCTTGCCTTCCATCGCGAGCACCTTCGCCAGGTTCGCGGTCACCGTCGACTTCCCCTCGCTCTGCAGCGCGGAGAGGACGCAGACCACCTTCGCGCCCTCGAACTTCTCGAGGCGCGTGATCAGCTCGGCGCGCAGGCCGCGGAACGCCTCGAACTCCGGCAGCTCCGAGGCCTGGTCCAGCAGGATGGGCTCCGGCCCCGCCTTCTCCGACAGCGACAGCTTCGGGATCATCGCGATCACGTCCAGCCCGACGAAGGCCTCGATCTCGCGCGGCGACGCGATCCGGTCGTCCAGCTGCTCCGTCACGAACATCGCCGCCACGCCGAGCAGAAGGCCGACCACCGCCGCCAGCGCCAGGTTCATCATGATGCGCGGCTTGAAGGGGATGATCGGGACCGTCGCGTGGTCGATGACGCGGACCGAGCCCAGCGCCGAGCTGCTGGTGGCCGACGTCTCGCCGTGCTTCCGGAGATAGGAGTTGTAGAGCTCCTTCGCCGAGATCAGCTCGCTCTCGAGACGCTTGAACTGGTTGAGGCGGCGCGCGGAGTCGGCCATCCCCGCCTCCACCGCCTGGATCTCCTCCTTGAGCGCCTTCGCTTCGCCCTCGACCTCGGCCAGGTCGGTCTCGAGGAACTTCAGCGTGCCGCGGATCGCCTCGCGGACTTTGTCCTCGACCATCCGCAGCTGTTCGCGGAGCTCCTGCACCGCGGGATGCTTTTCCTTGTAGAGCTTCTCGGTCTTGCCCAGCTCCGACGAGATCCGCGCGCGCTCGATCGCGAGCGGCTCCAGGGTCCGCGTCGAGTGGAAGGCCGGGTTGAACAGGCCGCTGACGCCGTCGGCGCCGTAGGCGGAGAGCGCGTCGAGCTCGGCCCTGATCTTCACCCGCTGGAGGCGGATGTCGGTGTGGCGCGCGTCGAACTTGCGGCGGGCCTCCACCAGGGACTTGTAGTGCTCCTCGAAGTCGGTGAAGCCCGTCTCGGACTGGAACTTCTGCAGCGCCTGGTCGGCGTCGTCCACCCGCGCGCGGATCTGCGGCAGGGCCTCCTTGGAGAGGACCTCGGCGGCGCCGCTCTTCAGGTCGCGCAGGCGGCGGTTGGCGTCCTCGAGGTAGAGCGACACGATGGTGTTGACGACCTGCGTCGCGGCGTCCCGGTCCTCGTCGACGAAGCCGATCTTGAGGATGAAGCTGGTGCGGATCTTCTCGATGTCGAGCTGGTCGGTGAAGATCTTCATGGGATCGGGGAAGCCGGCATAGCGGCTGCGGATCGCCTCCGGGAGCGCCTTGAAGGCGGCCTCCAGCAGCGTGGGACTGGTGAGGATGGCTTCCTGCGTGCGGTAGTAGTTTTCCCACATCATGCGGGAGGCCATGAGGGCGGGATCGTTGGAGTCGCCGCCGACGAGGGGCGTCTCGGGCCGGATCTCCAGGGAGGCCTGGGGGCGGTAGAGGCGCTTGGTGGTGAAGGTGTAGGCGCCGACGACGGCGAGGGTGGCGGCCCAGACGATGACGAGGAGGCGCCAGCGCCGGCGCAGGATCAGGAGGACCTGAACCAGCGACGCGCCTTCGGCCTGGGACGGGGCGGCGGGGGTTTCCATCAGGAGCGGGTTTATCCGGGCTGGCTAAGGATAGACCATCGGAGGGGGATAAGCAAGGGGGGTTCCAGGTGCGGCGCTACCAGGCGAACGCGAGGCCGAGGCTGAAGACGATGTCGTTGAAGTGCACGTCGCCGACATTCTCCGTCTTTCCGTAGCGATACGTGAACCCGGCGTCGGCGAGCCAGTGCTCGTTGAACCGGTAGGTCGCGCCGATGTTGGCGGACAGGTACGTCCGCGTCACATTGAGCGCGCTGTCGGACCGGTCGAACTGGAGCCGGCCGCGCACGGTGAAGGACTCGGCCAGCTGGATCTCGGCCAGGGCGGCGAACGTGTTCAGCAGCTGGTACGGGTCGCCGAAGCCGTTGAACGTGTACAGGCGCTGGAAGTCGAAGTAGAAGTTGATCTTGTCGGTGGCCTCGTAGCGCAGGTTCGCGTTCAGCACCATCGTGCCGCTGCTGATGTCCGTGCCGGTCTGGGGGAAGAAGTCCGTCTCGACGGAAGAGTAGCCGATCAAGCCTTCCAGCGAGAGCCGTTCGACCAGGTTGCCGCGGAAGCCCACGCGGAACGTGTAGCCGAAGACGTCCGGCGTGCCGTTCGGCTTGGTGGGATCGACCAGGTACCCGATGTTGTAGTAGCCGAACTGCCCCACCAGGTCGAAGGCCCAGGGGGTGCGATAGACAATGCCGAGGTCGATGTTGAAGTTGTTGTTCTCCTGGCCGTCGGAGTACGGCTGGTCCTGGAAGCGGACGAGCTGGAGCTGGCCGCCGAGTTCGAAGATCCAGTTCTTGCCGATGTCGAAGGCCATCTTCGGCGTGGTGGTGGAGACGACGCGGCTCACGCGGTTCAGGAAGACGACGCCGCTCGGATCGCTGACGTTCTGGAAGATCTCGGTGATCTCGAAGTTCCAGCGCGACGACGACTGCCGGGCGCGGAGGAAGACGCGCTCCTCGTCGTCGTCGGGGTTCTCCTTGACGTAGATTTTGTAGTTCGCGAGGACGCTGCCCTCCAGCTCGAAGCGGGACTCCGAGTAGTTGAAGTTGGCCTGGACGAACGGGATGACGATGGAGTCGGAGGTCTTGTCGTTCTGGGTGAGGAAGATGTTGTTGTCGAAGGCGTACTGGACGCCGGCGTCGCCGGTGATGTTGAACGGCTTGGCGTTGAGCGGTCCGCGCTCCTGCTCCTGCAGGTGCGTGATGCGGTCGATCCACTGTTGACCGAAGTCCTGAGCGGTGGCTTCCCGGGCGGGCAGGAACGCGGCGACTGCGGAGGCGGCGACGGCAATACCGAACACGCCGAGTTTGCCCATCGGGCTTCGTCCTTAAATGGAATCGCTCCGATTCATCCCTATCAGCTGCGTGCTCTCCCGGTCGCACGATGGAGCGGTTCGACGAAATTATAGCGGGCCGCAGGCCATAGTCAATGAATTGAGTGAATTCGGCCTGCAAGTCGGGCGCGGACGCCGCGTGTTCGCGCGCGGATCGTGTACAGAAGAATGAAGAACTTCCGGCGTGCTGTTTCGTTTGACGAACGCTACCCATGTGATATTATCACGGGACACGACAACTTCGAACTGGGGACCCTATAGGGAGGCGTCATGAAGCACAAGGTTCCAGGCCTGGTGTTCGTCCTTGCCGTCGCGCTGGGAGTCGTGAGCGTGGCGGTGAAGACGCCGCGACCCGCGCCGATTCCCGGGGTGGTGTTCGCGCCGAAGGCCGAGCCCGAGGCCGCTTCCCTCGCGGCAGCGCAGCCGACGATCCTGACCAAGGAAGTCCCGCGCATGGACCGGGCGGCCGCGTCGTTCCGGGTTTTTGAAAACGGCATCGTCGACGGGATGGACTTCCGCGGCGCGCAATACCACGCCCGCATCTCGAACACCGAAGTCCGCTTCGGCACCGAGGAGGGCTCCCTCCTGCTGGGCAACCCCCGGATCGAGCAGGGCGCCGTCACGGTGGCGGGCACCGAGCCCGCGTTCACTCACCCGGCCTTCGGGACCGCAAGGCTCGAGCGCGGAGCGTTCTCCGAGGAATACGTCTTCGAGAACCGCCGGATGGAGCAGCTCTTCCACATCCCCGCCCCCTTGGGCCGCGGCGCCCTCAAAGTCAGCGTGCCCCTTCAGACGAGCTTCGCGTCCGTCGTCGAGACGCGCGCCCCCAATTCAGGAACTTTCGACGCAGCGGAGTTTCGGGACGGCGGCGTGGCGGTGCTCGACACGGCCGGCAATCTCAAGTTCACCTGCGCGTCCGCGGTGGCCTGGGACTCCGGGAAGAACCGGATCACCCTGAGCCCCCGCTATGAGGGCGGCCGCATCGTGATGGACGTGCCCGAGAGCTTCATGGCGAAGGCCGTCTTTCCCATCGTCATCGACCCCTGGTTCGGCTCGTCGGGAAGCAACGCGGCCGGCGGCCTCTCCGGCACCGCGAAGACGTCGGATCGTCCCTCGATGAAGGACAACCTCGTCGCCTGGGCCGACAGCAGCTCGGGCAATTTCGAAATCTACGCCAGGCTCTGGACGGGATCGGGCTTCAGCGACCTGGGCGGCTCCTCGACGGGCGGCGGGATCAGCGCAACTCCCGGGGACTCCCTGAATCCCTGCGTGGCGTCGAACGGTTCCGGCAATCCCACGATCGCCTGGGAAGAGCACACCGGAGCCGGCGTCGCGATCTTCCTGAAACAGTTCCCGAGGGTCGCGACCGGAGGACAGTGGGCGGGGCTTGGGGAGTCGGCCACCAATCTCGGCATCAGTCAGAACTTCGCGTCAAACCGTCGTCCTGCGGTGGGACTGCTGCAGGCCGTAGTGCCCGGAATCGTGACAATCAATCCCACCAACGGACAGCCTATCTCCTCTCCGGCGACCTTTCCCATCGTTCCCGTCGTCGCCTGGGATAGCGGCCAGATTTATGTGAGCGCCTTCTATCCTGGCGCCCCCGCAATTCCTCCGGTCGGAGCCGCTCCCGGCCTTCCCGCCGTCCCCGCCGGTTGGTACCAGCTGGGCAAAGCGGGCGGAATCAACGTCACCAGTACCTTCAACGCCAACCTGTTCATCGGTTTCGGGCAGAATTCATCGCTGGTCGTTGACGGACTGAATCAGGTTACCGTCGCCTGGGACGGCGTCCTGGGGAACAACGTCGAAATCCAGGCGTCGCGGTGGACCCTCGCGAACCCGGGTAATCCAACCGAATTCCAGATCGTGGCCGCCAGCATCTCCCAATTCAACATGCTCCCGGCAGCCAGTTTCGCGGGGATCGCGGTCCCGGGTGCCCCCTTTGACAATGTGAGCGGGACGGCGACTCCTTCCCAGTTCCCCTCCCTGTGCCTGGATGGGGTCGGCGGGCTGGCGATCGCCTGGCAGGAGACGGAAGCCCAGGCGCCTCCAAATCCGGGCACCTCGTCCCAGATCTATCTTCGGCGTTCGACCGGCGGAGCCTGGGCGGGACTCGCCGGCTCCGCAAACGGCGGCGGCATCAGCCGGACCGGGACGACCTACGACGGCGCGGGTCAGACGCCTCCCGTCCCCGGAAATGCCAGTACGCCCTCCGTCGATTCGGGAGGCGGGTACCTGGGGGTCGCCTGGGCGGATACCTCCAACGGCCGTTCCAGCATCTATGTCCGGCGCTGCCTGGTGCTCGGCGGCGCAACCTGGGAGCAGGTCGGGTTCCAGGGCTCGGCCTTCCCCCCTCAGCTGCCGCTGATCGCCCCCCCTGCGGTACCGGAGCCCTCGCCGATCAATGGAGTCAGCAAGTCGCCGAATTATTCGTATCAGCCCCAGATCCAGATGGGAGTGGACGGCTCTCCGATCGTCGCCTGGGCGGACGGGTCGGGAGCGACGTTCGATATCCTGGCGACCTCCTTCTGGCCCAACGGCCCGGGCCAGGCGGTCAACGTCGGCACCAACAGCGTCGACTTCCAGCTGACGATCCAGCAGACCTCCACCGATCCGACCCTCCCCGGCGGAGGCACGGTTGTTCCGATCGCGGGGTTTACGACCGGGACGTCGATTTTCCTGAGCTCGAGAGTCTTCTCGGAGACTGTCGTCCCTCCGGCAATCTCCATGTGGCTGGAAATCGAGCTTCAACCCGTCGGAACTCCCTTCAGCCTTCGGGCGAATCGTCAGGTGCTCTTCCAGGCCCCGGATCTCCCTCCCACCGTCCTTCCTGCGCCGGCTCCGACCAGCCTGGCGGTGATCCAGATCGATGGATTGCCAAACGAGAATTATCACTACATCACCCGGACGGTCGACAACCTCCAGCGCGTCTCGCCCTGGTTTGAACAGACGAACGTCGGCGGAGTGTCCTTCCGGGTAAATTCGTCCGCCGCAGGCGGCGGTAGTAACGGTCCCACGAACAACGCGCCCGTGGTGGGATCGACCAAGGGCAAGGGCAACTGCGGCCTCCTCGGCCTGGAATCCATCGCCCTCCTGGGTCTGATCCGCATCATCCGCCGGAAGCGCTCGAAGTAAGCAACGATCCATCAAAAAGGCCCCCGGGGACCGCTCCCCGGGGGCCTTTTTATTTCTACGGATCTAAGTCGCCGTCACCTCTGTTCCGGGCGGTGGAAGACGTAAACCACGCTGCCGAGGGGGTCCCCCAGTTTGAGCGAGGGATCGTGGCAGCCGGCGCAGCTGGGACCGGAGACCGGGATGGGCCTCGCTTCCACCCGGTACGCCCCCCACGCGTCCTGAAGGCCCTTCCGCTCGGCGATCGCCTTCAGGGCGAGGGTACGGACCTTCGCCCGGTCCAGCGGCCCGGGAAACGCCTCCTGGTCGGTCCGGATCGGCCCCGTCAGCGGGCCGTCAAGCCCCATGCCCGAGCCCAGACCCTGGACGAACAGGGAGGCCGACCAGCCCTGCTCCCCCAGCAGCCGCAGGCTCTCGCGCTCGACGTCGGTCACGGGGGTGAACCTCCGCAGGTGGGTGCTGCGGGGAGGCCGCGCGACGCGGCTTACCCCGAGGCGGCCTTTTTCGATGTCTTCCTGCGTGATGTGGCCGAAGCGCTCCTGGATCACCGGGTCCAGGCGGATGGACAGCGGCGGGACCGCCGGGGGCATGGGGAGCCGCCCCACCAGGGCGCTTCCCAGGGCGGGCAGCATGCTGAACAGCACGAAGGCGACGCGTTTCATGGCTTCCTCCTTTCGATGCGGGAGGAGGAAAGCAATCCGCGTGCCCCACAAACGGGACTGGCTGGTTTGTGGCGCCCTGTATCCAGGAGGATACGAAGACCGTATCGGGGTGGGTACAGAACGCGCGGGCTTGGGCGCTTAGGGGGCGCCGTCCGGCGTGACGCGCGGGATCATCCGCACCGCCGCGCTGCCCGCTGCATTGGCCGTGTTCGTCGGATCGCTGTTGTAGAACACGCGGCGATTGGTGCGCACCTTGCCCTGCCGCGCAGGCATCTCCGGCGAAATCGGATCCTTCTGCTGGGCCTCGACCGCCGCCACCGGCGCCGTCGCGGCCATCGCCTTCGCGGCGAACGCGGCCCCGTCCAGCACGCCCAGCGCGCCGAAGTCGAAGCCCTTCTCCGTCACCGTGAATGCGGCCGCGCGGTCGGACGTCAGGCTCGACGGGCCGGCCGTCACCATGAACGGCATGCCGTGCGTCGACAGGCGGAAGCCGTCCTCGGTCCGCGTCAGGCGAAGGCCCGCGCCGAGTTCAACCTGTTTGCCGCCCAGGGACACCGACAGGGTCTCGCCCGAGAGGCTCTCGACGACCGAGCCGGAGACGAGGAGGGGAAGCGCGCCCGATTCCTTGAGGCTGACCGCGGCGCCCGTCACGAGCTCCGAGCCCACGCGGACCCCGTCGGCTTCAAAGCGGACCGGCGCCGTGGGGCCGGCGGTCGCGAGAAGCAGCGCGGAAACGAGCATCAGCTTCATAAACCCTCACCTCTATCGGATGCCTGAAGGATAGCCCAATCCCGGCCCCGGATCAAGCAAATCCGGCGGGGGTCCGGGGTTCAGCGCTGCAGCGTCCCGCCCGGCATCACCGTAATCTCCTGCTGCGAGACCGGCGACGCGATCTTGAACGAGAACGGCTGCGGCGTGACCGACGGATCCAGCCGGCCTTCCGAATCGAACCCGATCACCAGTTCCCCGGACTCGGGGACGACATAGCCCGTCTTGAACACGAACGCACATTCATTGGGCAGGTAATACTCCTCGCGCGGGATGATCAGGCCCAGGCGCACCTCGTCGACGATCCCGGTGAACCCCGAGCCCCCCACCCCGAAGCTCGCGCCCCGCGGCAGCTCCGACTTCCCCGTCACCGATTGCACCTCGCGACGGTTGAGGATCAGCTTGAGCTCGCGGCCCGAGTACAGCATCTGCAGGTGGCACCACGCGTCGTTCGGCACCCGGATCTGGCCGGAGCTCACGCGCAGCGAGCCGACCCGCGCCTCGATGTGGCCGTCATTCTCCGCGCTGACCTCGACCGCGTCGCCGATCACGGCCAGGGTCCCGCGGCCGCGTCCCGACTTCCGCAGGAACCACAACTCGATGGAGACGCCCTGGTCGGGGGTATAGGTCGGAACTTCGCCGAAGGAGATCGCGGCGGATGCGGACAGATGGATGCCCTTGCCGACGCGGCCCGGCACGAGGGTGCCGCCGCTGACCTTGCCGTCGCGGCCGAACGCGCCGGTGGTGCCCATGTCCTCCAGATGCCACTCCCCCACCGTCTCCTTGAGCAGCAGGTACACGCGCTTCTGCTTCGTGTCGAGGACGACCCAGGACGGCGCGGCGCTGCCGCGCGACTCCTGGTGCGCGACGCGGAGCAGCGCGACCGCGTGGTTCGCCGCAGCGGAGACGCCGAGGTCGCGGTTGGCGCCCTGCATCATCGCCACCGTGATGCCCAGCAGCAACGAGAAGATCACGATGACGGTGAGGAGCTCGGGGAGGGTCACCCCCGCCCGTGCCCCGGGGGGGAGCTTGAGGGGGCGGCCCTGTCGGGAGTGGGGACTTGGGGTTTGGGATTTCGGGGTGCTAATAACTCGCACGGATGTCGTCCCCCGTGCCCGGCTTGCCGTCCTTGCCCACGCTGCGAAGCTGGAACTTGTCGGGGTTGGAGAACGTCTTGGTCGCGGGGTTGGTCTCGGGGCCGATCGTGAACTCCTCGGTGTCCTTGGCGAAGCGGTACTGCTTCATCGACGCGCGGGGGCGGGCGAAATCCTTGTGGTGCATGTAGATGATGACGTTGCCGAACTCGTCGACCCATTCGCGCAGCTGGTTGTCGCCGAAGTACCAGTGGGTGACGTTCTTGCCGGCGCTGTCGCCGTCGACGTTGACGAGATGGTCCTCGTTCTTGAAGAGGATGCCGCCGCGGAGGTCCGACGAGAGGCAGGCGACCAGGGTCTCGACGCCGTTGTTGAGGTCGTTGGGGGCCTTCGATCCCAGGTCGTCGATCACGGTCGGGGGGTAGTCGCCCCAGCGGGTGGCGTACTGGGCGAGCGCGCCGGAGATGGAGTCGAGCATGGTCTGGGTCGAGCTGGTGCGGGCGGAATCCAGGGCCTTGACGATGCCGACGGTGGTCAGGGCGATGAGGATCCCGATGATGCAGATCACGACGAGGAGCTCGATGAGGGTGAACCCCGCGCGGATGACGTTTCTGCGCCGCAGATTCGTATTCACCGGGCTCCTCCTTGAGGGGATGACCTCTCTGCGCCGCAGCGCGGTCATCTCCCTTTATTGCTTGACCTGGTCCAGGACCTTGATGTTGTCGACGTAGAGCAGGATCTCGTGGCCCGTGACCGTGTGGGTCCAGGCGCCGATCTGCCAGGTGCTGCGCGGCGGATTCACCGTGATGAGCGGCGAGACGGCGGTCCAGTCGGTCTTCGCGGGATCCCAGAAGAAGACCTGGAGGGCGCGCGCGCGGTTCTTCTGCTCCGCCAGGGTGATGCGGATCGTGACCTCCTTCGGGTTCGGCAGCGCGGCCTTGATGTCCGTCCACCCGATGGCGGTGTCGTGGATGTGCAGGTCGCCGTCCGAGGAGTTGGTGTGGTAGCGGACCTTGCCCGTTCCGTCGATGCCGACGCTGAAGCCGGAGTGCAGGTTGCCCTGCTGGTTGTAGAAGATCGACAACCCGTACTCCCCGCGATCCATCTTCTCCGGCTGGAAGGTCATCTCGAGCGAGTAGAAGTTGAGGCCCGGGATCTCGTGCATGAGGCTGGTCAGGGCCCAGTCCTGGACGGCCTGCTTCCCCGCGAAGCGGCAGCGGCCGCCGCGGTCCTTAGAGTTCTCCCGCGAGATCGAAATGCCCTGGTTCTCGCGCTCCAGCCAGTTGGAGCCGATCTGCTTCGCGTCCGGCCCGTTGAACTCCTCCTGGAGCCGCAGCGACGTCGAGTTCCACGCGTCGATCTTGTCGATCGCCGACTTGCACTCGTCGATCACGCGCTTGCCGAACGAATCGATCGTCGGGGTCTCGAGCTTGACGGCCTGGTCGAACTGGGAGCGGGCCAGCGCCAGTCGGCCCGCGGCGTCCGGCGCCTGGCCGTAGTAGTACTCGAGGTAGCCCAGCGTGTAGAAGATCAGCGGGTCGGCGCCCTTCTGCGACAGCGTCGAAGCCTGGCGCAGCGCGTTCCGGGCGTCCTCCGGGCGCTGCATGACCGCGTACGCGCAGCCCAGCGCCGACCAGGCGCCGGGGCGGGCCGGGTCGAAGTCGCGGATCGTCCGCAGCAGCGTCTCCGCGTTCACGCGCATTTCGTCGGCCTTCTTCGCCGAGGCCTCGTCGCGCGCGGAGGCGAGCTTGCGGCCGGTGCGCAGATAGGCGGCGGCGGCCCCGGAGTAGGCGGGCAGGTAGTAGAACTCCTTCCGCAGCGCGCCGACGAACTTCTCGAGCCCGGCCTCGTCCTGCCCCTCCCGCAGGTGGAGCAGGCCGGTGACCATCAGCACCTGGAGGTTCCCCGGGTCGATCTTCGCGGCGGTCTCCATCTGCTTGGGCGCGTCCTTGTTGCCCGCGCCCAGCTGGGCGAGGCCGCGGGCGAGGAAGGCTTCGACCGACGCCGGATCGCGCTGCGCCGCGGCGGCCGACAGCTGGTCCGCCTCGACCCACTTCCCGCCGAGCAGGTAGAGCGCGGCGAGGTTGGTCCACGCCTCGATCTGGTACTGGTTCGCCCGGATCGCCTTCGCGAACTCGGGGCCGGCCTGCGGGAACTGCCCGAGCAGCGCCAGCGCCGCGCCGTTGCCGTTCAGCGCCTCGGAGTTGTTCGCGTCGACTTTCAGGCAGTCCGCGAAGTCGGCGCGGGCCTTCTCGAGCTGGCCGAGGCGGACGAGGGCGAGCCCGCGGACGAGCGAGGCTTCGGCGCGGTGCGCCGCGGTCGTGTCGGGCGAATTGCCGAGCTTGGTGAAGAAGTCGCCCGCGGCGTCGGCGGCCGCCTGGGGCTGGCCCGCGTCCAGCATCGCGCGGGCATGGGCCAGCTTCGCGCGATGCAGCCGCGGCTGCGCCTCGACCGACTTCTCGAACGCGACGAGCGCCCCTTCGGCGAACGACAGCGTGCGCAGGCAGCGGCCGATCTCGTACCACAGCTCCCCGGCGGGCGCGTTCGCGTCCAGCCCCGCCCGGTACGTCGCGATCGCCGATTCGAAGTCCGACGAGTCCACCGCAAGCTGACCCTGGAGCAGGATGGCGTCGAGGAAGTCCTTCCGGAGCTCGAGGGCCTTCTTCAGCTCCTCGCGCGCCTCGGGGATCATGCCCAGGTCGATGCAGCGCTGCGCCAGCTTGAAGCGCTCGTCGCCTTCCTTCGGGCCGGGCTTCATCCCGCCCGACTCGAAGCGGTACTGGTCTTCGTTCGTGCGGTTCTGCAGCACCTCGCTGACGTCGGCCCTCAGGATGCGCTGCGCCGGGCCCTTCTGCTGGCGCGTGACGATGTAGAAGTCGCCCGCCTCCTCGACCTTGGCCGCGGGGAACGCATTGCCGTTGCGGAGCTTGACCTGGGCCAGCTCGCGCTCGCGCTCGGCCCGGCGGTCCGGCCGGACCGGCGCCTCGGGCTCCGGAAGCTTGAGCAGGTCGGCGAGCTCCGCGGCGGTCGGAAGGTTGGCCTCCGCCACCAGCGGCGCCCCGATCGATAGGGTCGGATACTTGACCGGCGACGCGAGGCGGTTGTAGAGCTCCCACGCGGGATGGGGCCGGAACACCGGCGCGGGCATCTCCTCCTCGCGCGGCTCCGGTGCGTTGAGCACCGGGACGGACAGCTTCACCGCCGACTCGATCCGGAACGGGTTCTTGCTCCAGTAGCGGTCGAACTTCTCGTCGGGCAGCTCGACGTAGCGCGCCTTCACCGCGTTATAGGGCTCCTCGGCGCCGCCCTTGAGCGAGTCGGCCGCGGGCGCGATCCCGCCGCTGAACCCGAACAGGAGCAGCAGCGAGGACAGGGAGACGGCCACAACGGCGGTCCACTGTTCCTTGTTCAGACCTTTGAAAAAGTTCATTTCAGCAGACAGCATCCGGCCGTCGGAGTCGCCCCCCCTGCAGGGGGGGGACCCGGCGCGCCTTATTGGGCATCCAGCGCCCCCTTGTCATCGACCTTGAGCAGGGCCACCGCGAGGGAGGCCTCGAAGACGTCCTTCGTCGCGTCCGGCCGGCTCATTTCGAACTGGGTCACCGCGAGGTAGGAGCCCTTCTTCTGCGCGCCGTGAAGGACACGGAAGATCGACTCCGCCTTCCCGCTGAAGCGGATGAATACCGAGTGCTTGGTCAGGAAGCGGCTCTTTTTCGCGCTGCGCTCGTCCTGGTCGGCGCCGTGCAGCGCGTTGATCGACTCGATCTTCTCGCACTCGGCATCGATGACGAGGTTCGCGAGACGGTCGACCACCGCCAGGCGCGCCAGCATCTCCGCGACGGAATCCTCGTTCACGTCCTCCGGCAGGCCCAGGGTCTGCGGGAACGCGACGCGGCCGGCCGTCGCCTTCTCCTCCAGCTCCTTCGCGAGCTTGATGCGGGCGTCGTCGAAGTTCTGGCGGATGTCGCGCTTGGGCTTCTGGAAGCGCTCCGGAAGGACGAACGCCGTCTCGGGCGTCATCGAGGCGAGCACCTTCCGGTTCTGGTCCCGGTCGCGCCGCGCGATGGACAGCGACTCGTCGGTGGGCACTCCCTGGGCCATCTTGCGCTCGATCTCGGTCTTCTTGCTCCGGCGCGTGCGTTCGGCCGCGTCGGCCTGGCCCCGGAGATACCCCAGGACGAGCGACTGGTAGAGGATCAGGAACGCGAGGCCGCCGCCCACCGCGATCACGAACCGCTTGTTCTCTTTCCAGAAGTATTCCATAGGCTTATTCGAAGGCGATCTCGATCTCGAACGAGCGCCAGCCCGGCTTGTCGGAGGTCCGCTGCGTCTTCACCGTCGCCCGGACGCCGCGCGAGGCGTCCGTGAGCTGGTCGCGCAGCACGTTCAGCGCCGACTGCGCCCCGCCCCGGATGCTCTCGTCGACCTCCCCCGTCAGGCTGATCACGCGGCCGAACGAGGGCCAGCGGATCACGCCCTGCTTGAGGCCGTCGACGATATCCTCGTCGCGGAAGGGGTCGCCCTGCCCCGCGATGCGGATCTCCTGGTCGTTCTCCGATTCGACCTCGCCCATGACGAGGCCGCGGCGGCGCACCGTGAAGGCCGCGCGCATCTTGTCGTCGCCCCGGCTTGCGCGCCCGCCGCTCTTCACGGTCGAGTCGCCCATCTTCACGTCGCGCAGGCGGATCTCGTTCGGCAGCGACTTGGACAGCCGCGAGATCGAGTCGAGCATCACGCGGCCGCCCGCAAGGTGGCTGAGCAGGTAGTCCGACTTGGCCGCCGTCTCGCGCTGGTCCCGCTCGAGGACCTCCATCTCGTCCATGCGCTTCGTGATCTCGGCGGTCTGCCCGAGGAACTCCTCGAGCCGGTCCTTCCGCGTCCGCATCTGGATGAAGGCCAGCACGGTGAGGATGAGCAGGGTCGCGGCCATGACGCCGCCGCCCAGGGCGAGCCAGAGGTTCGTGCGGAAGAACGTGCGGCGTTTCTTGAGCTTGTCGGGGAGGATGGACAGGGTCGTGGCCGTTGCGGGGGGCGCCACGAGCTGGGCAAGCCCGATCGCCACCGCGAGGTCCGTGGGCAGCTCGCGGAACGCAGGGCCGCCCATCTTCTCGACCGCGGACGCGTCGAGCTTCTGGAACGGGTCGAGGACCTCGACGGGCATCTTGAGGGCGCCCGAGAGATAGTCCGCGAAGCCGCGGACGCGAGCGCCGCCGCCCGACAGGTACGCCTTGTCGATCGTCAGCTCCCGGTCGTTCAGCTGCGACTTCGCGTGGTTGATGGACGACGTGATGAATCCCGCCAGCTGTCCGGCCGCCGAGCGGACGGGGCCGCGGATGGAGCCCTCGGACTCCTCGTCCTCGCCCTCGGCCGCCGGGCCGAGCGTCGCCGTCGCGATCTTCCGCGCCTCCGCCTCCTCGGGCGAGCAGCCCAGGGCGCCGGAGATCTGGAGATCGAAGACGCGCGCGCCGGAGGAGACGTTGCGCGCGAAGATGAGCCGGCCTCCGCGGACGAACGCGATGTCCATATTGTCCGAGCCGATGTCCAGCAGCAGCACGGTGCCGTTCTCTTTCCCGTACGCGTTGTGGTACGCGGCGTAGAGGGCGAACGAGTTCGGCACCGCATCTCGCACGTCGAGCGCCGACTTGGAGAGGAGATCGATGCGCTCGTCGACGTAGGCGCTCTTCCCCATGCCGATCAGCGCGAGGTACTGCGGGAAGAATCCGTCGGGCTCCCGCAGGGTGCAGTAATCCATGTAGAGGTCCGTCGCCTCGCCGCGCCGCTGGTCGATCTCGTACCCCATCATCACGCGGTAGTTGAGCGGCTTCATCGCGGGCTGCTGGACGACCTGGAGGTTGATATCGCGGCCGGAGAGGCCGACGACGCCGGCGCGCTGTCCGTTGCGGGGTCCGAGCGCCTCGGCGAGCGCCTTCAGCGTCGCGAGTTTGTCGCCGCCCTTGGCGGTGCGCTTGCGCGCCGCGCCGACGACCTTGTAGCCGCCGAGCGTGCGGCGCACGCTGACCACCTTGATCCCGGACGATCCCAGATCGACGCCGTATCCCATCTTATTCGCTCAGAGTCTTCAGGAGCTGCTGGGCTTCGGGGGCGACTTCGCTCGACGGATACCGTGCCACGAGGGTCTGGAGCAGGCTCTGCGCCAGGGCGCGCTTCCCGCCTTCGACGAGCTTCTTCGCGCGGTCGAAGATCCGCTTCGGCCGCTCCGCCTCGGCAGGCGGCGTCGACCGCAGCTCCTCGTTCATCTCCTTCAGCAGCTTGTCGGCTTTCGCCTCGGTCCCCTCGCCGCTCCACTGACGCAGGTACGTCCCGAGCACCTGTCCGGCGCGCGCGGAGATGTCCGACCGCCGCGAGATGCGGGCCTGGAACGCCTGGGCCTGGGCCTCGACCCAGTCGCGGCGCTCCTGCTCCTCGAGGGCGCGGATGTCCCCTTCCATCTTCTCGCGGACCGGCGCCTCGCGCAGCTTCTTCACGGCCTCGCGCGCGAGCGTGATCGCCTCGCCCAGTTTGCCCCGGCCCCGCAGCCGGGTGAGCTCGCCGACGGGATCGAAGACCTCGCCGCCGCCCCCCGCCTCGCGGATGCGGAAGGTGACCGTATCCACGCCGGGGTCCACGGTCCACGTCTGATAGAGGCGGATGCGGCCGTCGATATTGCGGAAGCGGACGCGCGCGGGCTCGGAATACTCGATCGCGAATTCGCCGTCCTCCGCCGCGCAGTTGATCCGGCTCACCGGCTCGCCGCTCTCCGGGAGCTTCGGCGGTCCGTCGACCCGCGGGAGGGTGATCGCGACGGTGACCCGGTCCACCTGCTTCAACACCTCGCCCGGGAAGGAGTACTCGAAGGTCGTCATCCCGTCGACCTGGCCGACCCGCTCCTCGAAGGGGATCTCCTTGAAGTCGACCGGGCTGACCAGGCGCCCCTTGAAGGAGACGCCGGTGTCGTCGGGAGTCGCGGCGACGTCGGAGGCGAACGCCTGGGGCGTCGCGCCCTCCTTTTCGCTGTCGAGCCGGCAACCGATGTTCGTCAGCACGCGCCGGCCGCCGCGAAGCTCCAGCTGGAGCAGGCCCGCGCGGGTCCACGCGACCTTGTGGTAGGGGCCGATCTTCTTCTCGGGTCCCGCGGGCGCGCCGGGCTGGGTCTTCACGCGGACATCGTCGAAGAATACACGGCCGCCGCGGCCGAGGATCGCCAGGGAGAAGCGGAAGGCGCCGGCCCCGGTGGGCGGATTGAAGGTCGCGCGGATCTCGCTCCATCCCGCGGGCTTCACGGGATCGGAGTATTCCTCGGCGATCACGGCGCCGCGCGGGCTCTTGAGCCAGTCGATCTTCGCCGCGGCCCAGCCGCCGAACGCATCGAACTGCGCCCAGGCCGACACGTTCACCGCGGAGCCCTTCGGCAGCGCGAGATCGTCCTGGTAGCCGCATTCCGCGACCAGGTCACCGGAGCCGGCGGCCTTGTCGAGCAGCAGGCCCGGACTGCCGTTGCGGCCGCGGGTGGCGTCGATGCCGGCCGTGCAGGAGGACTTCTCGCCGGAGAGCGACGGACGCATCGCCCAGCCGTCGGGCTTGCCGCCCGCCGAGAGATCAAAGTGCGGGTTCTTGGTGATCAGGTTGTCGAGGTCGACGTCGACCGTCGCAGGCCGGTCGAGGAAGGCGCGGAGATAATAGCCGCCGACGCCGAGGAGCGCGACGACCACGAGCGCGGCGACGATCTTCCCGGCATTGCCGCCGGCCTTGCCGTGGAAGGAGTAGTCGGGGATCTGGGCGATGGCCGCGGAGGCGGCGACCGGCCGGACGCCGCCGGTGCCGGGCTTCCCTTCTCCCGCGGAGGCGCGCCGGGTTGAAGGCGGGGGCGCCGAACGGACGGGGGCCGGCGGCGCGGCAGCCGGTTCCGGCGCCGCCTTCGGGGGCGGCGGCTTTTCGAGCGCCACGTTCTTCTTCTCGTACCAGAGCGTCGTGGCTCCGATCTGGATCTTGTCCCCCGGCTGGAGGACCTGGGCGTCGATCTTCTTCCCGTTCAGGAGCGTCCCGTTGCGGCTGCCCTTGTCGACGAGCGTGGCGACGGTCCCGGCGAGGATGACTTCGCAATGGAGGCGCGAGAGCGTCGAATCTTTCAGGGGGATGGAGTTCGTGGACTGACGACCGACGGAATTGGCGCCGGGCTTGAGCTCGGCGACCGACTCCTGGCCCTGGAACTGGACGATGAATCTCGGCATTGAGCGCGTCGTCCGGCCGGCGAGTCCACAACGATAGGCGAAAGAGCCCCTGAGGGCGCCTTCCGGGTCGTTGGGAGGGGGATGCGCAAATGAGAACCCGGACTACCGATGCCATCCCCGCCCGTCGATCGAACAGGGGGATGATACCCCTTCCTTCGCAGGGTGGTCAAGCGTCGGGCGTAATTTCTTCGTGAGGAGGCATCCGGCATCCGGCATCCGAGAAAGCAAGACCCACGAGCCCTGTCGCACGCCGTTTCACGGCGCGCCAGCGCCGCGTCGGGCTTCAGGCCTGATGGTGGATGCCCGATGCAGGATGCGTGTAAAGGCGCGCCTTGACAGAGCCGATAAACACCCTAGAATAGCGTAAAGTCCCCCTTCGCATGATGGACCCGAAATGAGCGAAGGGTTTTTATAGATGGCGGAAGTGACGGCGTTACGCCTTGACGAAGCACAACGGTATCAGGAAATAAATCCCGGCAGGGAATTTCGGATGGAGAGTCGCGCCCGTTCGTAGGCACCCTCTTCCCCGCTTCCCGTCTGGACTGGTCCGGACCCCGTTGCCCTCCAGGAAGGCCCGCCTCACCCCCGCCGCTTGAACCCTGGAGGAAGAATGATCTACTACGTCGTAGCGGGAGCCGCAGGGCTCGCCGTGGGATATGTCATCGCCACCCTGCTCGTGGCCCAGTCCAAGAAGACCAAGGCCGCGCTCGAGGCCGCCCAGATCGTCTCCGAAGCCACCAGCAAGTCCGAGAAGGCCCTGGCCGACTCGCGCTCCGAAGCCTCCAAGCTGAAGGAGGACGCGGAGAAGCAGATCCGTGAAGAGCGCAACGAGCTCCGGCAGTACGAGAACCGCGTCACCAAGAAGGAGGATGTGATCGACAAACGCGCCGACGACCTCCAGCGCCGCGAGCAGTCCGTCGATTCGCGGGCCAAGAACGTCGACCGCAAGGAGACCGAGATCGCGTCCAAGGAAAAAGAGGTCACCAAGATCATCGAGGAGGAGAAGACGACCCTCCACAGGATCGCCGGCCTCACGAAGGACGATGCCGTCAAGCTGCTCCTCGACAAGCTCGAGCCGGAGCTCGAGAAGGAGAAGGCGGACCTCATCCGCAAACGGCTCGAGACCGCCAAGGAGAACGCCGAGGGCGAGGCCCGCCGCGTCATCTCGATGGCGATCCAGCGCTTCGCGGCCTCCCACACCGCCGACTCCGTCGTCACCATCGTCGACCTGCCGAGCGAGGACCTCAAAGGCCGCATCATCGGTCGCGAGGGCCGCAACATCCGCGCCTTCGAGCGGGCGACCGGCGTCGACGTCATCGTTGACGACACCCCGGGCGTCATCGTGCTGTCGGCCTTCGACGGCGTCCGCCGCGAGATGGCGCGCCGCTCGATGGAGAAGCTGATTATCGACGGCCGCATCCATCCGACCCGCATCGAGGAGATCACCGAGCAGACGAAGCGGGAGATGGAGGAGCACATCAACAACGTGGGCAAGGAGTTCCTGCGCGAGGCGGACATCATGAACGTCCACCCGAAGCTGGTCACGCTCCTGGGCCGCCTGAAGTACCGCACCAGCTACGGCCAGAACGTGCTGCAGCACGTGCGCGAGGTCGCGCACCTGTCGGCCGTGATGGCGGCCGAGCTCAAGCTCGACCAGCGCATCGCCCGCCGCTGCGGCGTCTTCCACGACATCGGCAAGGCGGTCGACCAGGAGTTCGAGGGCTCCCACCCGGTCATCGGCGGCGAGCTGCTCAAGCGCTTCGAAGAGCCCAAGGAGGTGGTCGACGCCGCCGCGAACCACCACAACGACCCCGACGCGAACTTCGTCTATACGGTGCTGGCCGCCGCGGCCGACGCCATCTCGGCCTCGCGCCCCGGGGCGCGGTCGGAGTCGCTCGACCGCTACATCAAGCGCATCCAGGAGCTCGAAACCCTGGCCAAGTCCCAGCCCGGCGTCACCGGCGTCTACGCGATCCAGGCCGGCCGCGAGATCCGCGTGCTCGTCGACTGCGACAAGGTCAGCGATCCGCAGGCGGTCACGCTCGCGCGCGACATCGCCAAGCAGATCGAGCAGCAGCTGACGTACCCCGGCGAGATCCGGGTCACCGTGATGCGAGAGAGCCGCTTCGTCGAATACGCGAGGTAGTCCTCCATGAAAGTCCGGATCCTGGCGATCGGCGACGTGGTCGGAAAGCCCGGGCGGTCGATCATCGTCAACCGCATCGGCGAGTACTGCCGGAAGGAGCTCGTCGACTGCGTCATCGCGAACGGCGAGAACCTCGCCGGCGGCAGCGGGCTCATGCCCGCCGAGGCGGACGAGCTGTTCAAGGCGGGCGTCCACGTCATCACGGGAGGGGACCACGTCTGGGGCAAGAAGGAGATCATTCCGTATATCGATCGGACGCCGGGTCTGATTCGTCCGGCGAATTACCCGGCCGACCAGCCCGGAAAGGGCTACACGATCGTCGAGACGCCAGGCGGGGCGAAGGTGGGCGTGATCCATCTGCAGGGCCGCGTGTTCATGAACACGCACTGCGACTGCCCTTTCGTCACGGCGAAGAAGATCGTGCAGGAGCTGCGGCAGAAGACGAACGTCATCGCGGTCGACATGCACTGCGAAGCGACGAGCGAGAAGGTCGCGATGGGCTGGTGGCTGGACGGACACGTGAGCTTCGTCTTCGGCACGCACACGCACATCCAGACCGCCGACGAGCGGATCCTCCCGCAGGGCACCGCGTACATCACGGACTGCGGGATGACGGGCCCCTACGAGAGCGTGATCGGGCGCCGCGTCGACCGCGTCCTCCACCGCTTCACCACCGGCATGCCGGCGCACTTCGAGGTCGCCACGGGCGACGTCCGCCTCTGCGGCGCGCTGGCGACGATCGACACGGGCAGCGGCCGGGCGCTGGAGGTCAAGCGGGTGGTCCTCCTGGAGGACGGCACGATCCGCTGATCCCCCGCAAACCGCGCATTCCGCGCTATAATAGTGCACATGCGAATGCGTCGACGGCTGCCGGGACGCGCGACCCTGAAGCGCTCCAATCCGCCCACGGTGACCGGCCCCAAGCCCGCCATCGTCACCGCGCCGCCCGCCTGGCGCATGCGCTGCATGTGCGGCGCCATCCTCGAGATCCTGGGCGCCGACGACGGCCGCCGCCGCACCTGCGAAGTCTGCAGTCGGCGCTTCGACGTGCACTACACCGAGGACATCGGCAGCGGCCGCAAGGGCGTCTCCCTGCATTACCTGACCGACGACCGCCGCTCCGGCGAGACGAGCACCGTCGGCGGCGGGACGACGTCGTTCAAGCTGCCCGGCCCCGATCCGTCGGGGGCGACGCACGGCCTCCTGATGGAGCCGGAGCTGCCGGATGAGGCTCACTTCCGCTGCCCGTGCAAGGCCCTGCTTGCGATCCCCAAGGCGCTGTACGAGAAGCGGTCGAAGTGTCCTTCGTGCGGGGCGCGGATGCTGATCTTCCTGCTCTACGACGCGGGATCGAAGTCGTTCACCCTGCAGCACTTCAGCCTGATCGACCAGAGCAGCGGGAAGACGCAACTCCTCAGCAAGCTCTAGCCGCGCGGGTCCGCGTCAGAAGTGGATACCGATGCCCGCGCTGAACTCCTTCGTCCAGCCGCGGACGGCCCCGGTCATGAAGGAATACTCCGCGTCCACCTCGACCTCGATGTTCCCCAGAAACAGGGCCCGGAACGACGCCTTCGGCCCGAAGGAGCCCGTGAGGACGTCGACCTCGTCGCGCGCAAGCAGCACGCCGCCGGGAACGAAGGTCTCCTCGTGCAGCCAGCCGACGCTCACCGCCGCGCCGAGGGACGCCTCGAAGTTCCAGTCGCGATAGCGCAGCGTGGGCCAGTAAGCGCCGAAGCGGAAGCCGTACGCGTCGCCGTTGAAGTCGACGGGCGTCCGGGTCTCCGTCACGCCGTTGGTGTGGACCAAGATCCCCTGGGCGCTGAAGGTGCCGTCGAAGTACGAGACGGAGAGGCGGAACATGTCCAGGTCGGCGGCGATGGTGATGGAGTCGCTCCGAAAGCTCTCCTGCTCCCATTCGAGGGATTCGAAAACGGGGGGATTGACGCCGTCGCTGAAGGCCGCCAGACCGTCGGGGACGTTGAGGTTGAGGCTGTTGCCGCCGTAGGGGCCGCCGGTGATGACGAGGCCGCGCCAGACGGGGTTCTGCCAGGTGAAGCCGAACTCCTCGGGGCCCCAGGGGCCTTCGGGCGGCGGCGGCTCCTTCTCCTGGATGCGGTGACGGTCGCGGGCGGCCTTGGTGTCGGGGATGGGCTGGGGCTGGGAGGGCGGGGGCTGCTGCTGGGCGGCCCGGGCGGTTTCCGCAAGGCCGAGGAGAAGGAAAAACGCCAAGAGGGGCCGGGGCATAGTAGCGAGGCATTCTAGCCAACTGTGGGCGATTCTTTGCTGGAGAAATGCGGTCCCGCCGCTTTTTCGCGCCGGCCTGCCCTTCATCCTGACTGATACGGAGCCCGCCCCGGGCCGTGGGAGGCGGAAGGCGTTCCCGCGGGGACATCGAATTGAGTACACAAACTCCGTCGCGGCCCCTACACTACCCCGCATGGCGCTGGCCGCCGAGTCGCTTCAGCCCTCCGAACGCAAGGTCCTCTCCGTCGCCGAGCTCACCCGGCGCATCAAGAAATCCATCGAGGACAGCATCCGGACCGTCTGGGTCGCCGGCGAGATCTCCAACTACCGCGGCCCCGGCCCCAGCGGTCACCTGTACTTCACCCTGAAGGACGCCGAGTCCCAGATCCCCTGCGCGATGTGGAAAGGCATGGCCAACCGCCTCCGCTTCGCCCCCGAGAACGGCATGGAAGTGATCGCCTTCGGGAAGGTCGACGTCTACGTCCCCTACGGCAAATACCAGCTCATCGTCGAGGATATGGAGCCCCGCGGCGTCGGCTCCCTCCAGCTCAAGTTCGAGCAGCTCAAGGAGAAGCTCCTCCAGGAAGGGCTCTTCGACGCCGCCCGCAAGCGGCCCCTCCCCTTCCTCCCCCGCGTCATCGCCCTCGTGACCTCGCCGACCGGCGCCGCCGTCGCCGACATGATCCGGACCCTCCGCTCCCGGCACGCCTCCCTCCACGTCATCATCTACCCCGTCAAGGTGCAGGGCGAAGGCGCCGCCGACGAGATCGCCGCCGCGATCGGCCACCTCAATCTTTCCATGCCGCACATCGACGTCATGATCGTCGGCCGCGGCGGCGGCTCCATCGAGGACCTCTGGGCATTCAACGAGGAGGTCGTCGCCAGGGCCATCCACGCCTCCCGCATCCCCGTCATCAGCGCCGTCGGCCACGAGACCGACACCACCATCGCCGATTTCGTCGCCGACCTGCGCGCGCTCACCCCCACCGACGGGGCCGTGAAGGTCGTCCCGCGCCTCGAGGATCTCGAGATCGCGCTGGCCGACCTCGACGCGAAATTGCGCCGCGCGCTCCGAACCCGCGCCGACCTGGCGCGCTCCCAGCTGGACGGACTCCGCGACGGCCGCCAGCTGGGCCGGGTCGAGGAGCTCCCCGCGCAGCTCGGGCAGAAGCTCGACGACTTCGCCCAGCGCCTCGACGTCGCCCTGGGCCAGGCGTCGACGCACCTGCGCGACCGGCTCGACCTCCTGGAGTCCTCCCTCGAGGGCGGCCTCCCGCGCCTGGTCGAGTCGCGGCGGCACCGCGTCGAGCACCTGACGGACCTCCTCCGGGCGGACGCCCGACGGACGCTGGAGGGGGCGAAAGCGCGGATGGGCCAGGCGGCGGCGTCGCTCGAGGCGCTCTCGCCGGTCGCCATCCTCGGGCGGGGCTATTCGATCACGAGACTCGAGCGCACCCAGGAAATCCTCAGAGACGCCGCGCGCGCGAAGCCGGGGGACCGGATCTCGACGCGCCTCGGCGGGGGCAAGATCCTATCCAAGGTGGAGAACACGGAGCCATGACCGACAAGCCGGTGAAGAAAGAGAAGTTCGAGGACCATCTGAAGACGGTCGAGGACGCGGTGCGCGCGCTCGAGGGCGGCAAGCTGCAGCTTGAGGAGTCGATCGAAAAGTACGAAAGCGGCATCAAGGCGCTGCGCCAGTGCTACTCGATCCTCGAGCAGGCGGAGAAGAAGATCCAGTTGCTCGTGAAGGAAAAGGACGGCACGCTGTCGTCCAAGGACTTCGAGACGGCCCCCGAGGACAAGGCGGCGAAGAAGAAGGAATAACGGCCAAATCCCTCTTGACCGCCGGAGCGTCGATTCATTGAATATCCGTTCCGAATTTTCTCACCCGGGATATTCATGATCGATGCCACGACCGCCCGCGCGCTCGAGAAAGCCCTGGACCGCCATCTCCCGAGCCGCGGCGTGCCCGCCCGGCTGCAGTCGGCGATGCGCTATACGCTCTTCAACGCCGGCAAGCGCATTCGCCCCGCCCTGACCCTCCTGGTGTGCCAGGACCTCGGCGGCGACCTGCGCCAGGCCCTTCCCTCCGCCTGCGCGGTGGAATACATCCACACCTACTCGCTGATCCACGACGATCTTCCCGCGATGGACGACGACGACTTTCGCCGCGGGAAGCCGTCCAGCCACAAGAAGTTCGACGAGGCGACCGCGATCCTGGCGGGCGACGCGCTCCTGACGGCGGCCTTCGAGGCCATCGCCCGGACGCCGGACCAGACGCTGATCGGGCCGATGACCCTGGCGCTGGCCGAAGGGGCGGGCGCGGCGGGCATGGTCGGCGGCCAGCAGATCGACCTGGCGCCCCGGGCGGACGTCCACGAGATCCATGCCAAGAAGACGGCGGCGCTCTTCCAGGCCTCCTGCCACCTGGGGGCCCTGGCGGCGCGCTCGTCCAAGGCCGGGAACCTGGCGCGCTATGGTCTAAAACTCGGCCTTGCCTTTCAGGCGGTGGATGATATTCTAGATGCCTCCGAAGAAGGACGCAGGAACGTCGCCCGCATCTACGGGCTCAAGAAGGCCCAGGCTCTTGCGGCCCAAGAAGTTGCCGCCGCCAAGGCGGCTGTCCGTTTTATGGGGGTAAAAGGTGAGCGGCTCCGCCAAATCGCGGATTTCGTCCTCTCCCGAAAGCATTGAAATGAGCGTTCTCCACCGGATCAACGCCACCAATGACATCAAGAAGCTGGCTCCCGAGGAGCTTCCCGCCCTCGCCGCCGACATCCGCAAGCTCATCCTCGACACCGTCTCCAAGACCGGCGGCCACCTGGGATCCAACCTGGGGGTCATCGAGCTGACCCTGGCGCTGCATTATGCCTTCGACGTCACCAAGGACGTGATCGTCTGGGACGGCAGCTACCAGACCTACACCCACAAGATCCTGACCGGCCGGAAGGAGAAATTCCCCACCCTCCGCCAGTTCGGCGGCATGTGCGGATTCGGCTGGAAGCCCGAGAGCGACACGGACCCGTTCAACTTCGGCCACGTCGGCACCGGCCCCGGCGCCGCGCTGGGCGTCGTGATGGCCGACGAGAAGCTGGGCCGAAAGCGCAAGGTCATCTCGGTGATCGGCGACGGCTCCATGACGGCCGGCGTCGCGCTCGAGGCGATCAACAACATCGGCACCTCGGGCAAGCCGCTCCTCATGATCCTGAACGACAACGGCATGTCGATCGCGAAGACGGTCGGCTCGCTGTCGCTCTACTTCAACGAGCTGCGTTCCGCCCCCCTCTTCCGCGAGTTCAAGAACGAGGTGCACCGGCTGCTCGAGAAGCTGCCCTTCGGCGCGGGCCAGACGGCCGAGCACGTGCTCGACGCCATGCGCCGCGGCCTGACGCAGACCATCTTCCCCAACCTCTTCACGGGGCTGGGGATGCAGTACTACGGGCCGATCGACGGCCACGACATCAAGGGCCTGCTGACGATCCTGCAAAACGTGCGCGGCAACGACAAGCCGGTCGTGCTGCACGTCGTGACGCAGAAGGGCCTCGGCCATCCCGACGCCAAGTGCGATCCGTTCGCGATGCACAAGGCGGGCACGGCCGCCGCCGACTACAAGCTGGAGCCCGCGACGGCGTCCGCCCCCGCGGCGCCGAAGGTCAAGTCGTACACGACGGCGTTCATCGACGGCATGTGCGAGCTGGCGGCGAAGGACAAGCGCATCGTCGGCATCACCGCGGCGATGCCCGACGGGACCGGGATCATGGACTTCGGCAAGAAGTTCCCGGACCGGATGTTCGATGTCGGCATCAGCGAGCAGGTGGGCGTGGCGATGGCGGCCGGCATGGCGCAGGGCGGCCTGCGTCCGGTGGTGGCGATCTACTCGTCGTTCATGCAGCGCGCCTACGACATCATCTTCCAGGAGATGTGCCTGAACAATCTCCCGGTGGTGCTGGTGCTCGACCGCGCGGGCATCGCCGGCGAGGACGGCCCGACGCATCACGGCAACTTCGACATCGCGTACCTGCGCACCTTCCCCAACATGGTGTGCATGGCGCCGAAGGACGGGCGCGAGGTGAAGGAGATGCTGGCGCTGGCGCTGACGCTGAACCAGCCGTCGGCGATCCGCCTTCCGCGCGAGAACGTCCCCGACCAGTCGCGCTTCAAGCTGCCGCAGAACCCGGTGGCGCTCGGCAAGGGCGAGCTGCTCTCCAAGGGCCGGCAGGGCGCGATCCTGGCTTACGGCGTCATGGTCGACAAGGCCCTCGCCGCCCGCGAGATGCTCCTCAAGGAGGGCATCGACGTCGCGGTAGCCAATGCCCGGTTCGCGAAGCCCGTGGACGGCGAGCTGGCGACCTTCCTCGTGAAGGAATACCCCTGGGTGCTGACGCTCGAGGATCACGCCGCGCTGGGCGGCTTCGGCGGGGCGGTGCTCGAGGCGCTGTCGCTCCGGAACGAGGACGCCTCCAAGGTGAAAATCCATGCCATTCCCGACCGCTTCCTCCAGCACGCGGATCGCAAGGAGCTGCTGAAGTTCCTGCACCTGGATCCCGAAGGCATCGCCGACGTGGTCCGCATGATCGCGGGCGGCCAGGGGCGGCCGGCGCTGGACCCGAAGCAGCGGAAGCACTTCCTGTACGGGACCGGCGAGGAATAGACGGACGGAGACCGGCGTATGGCGACCCCCACTCCCCTCGAGCGGTGGACCGCGCGCGTGCCCGGCTACTACAAGGTCCGCCGGCCCAAGGCCGTCGTCATCCGCCACTACGGGATCGGCCGCATCGACGCGCAGGGCGTCCGCAGCTTCTTCGAACTGACGCCCGGCCGCTACGAAACCTCCGACGAGGCCGGCTACGCTCACGGGAACCCCATCACGGTGCTCGATTACAAGCCGCCGTCCGAGGGGCCCGGCCTGCACGAGCGCGTCGAGCAGCTGCGCGCGGCGCATCCTCGCTTCAACCTGTGCCGCAACAACTGCGAGCACGCGGTGAACGAGATCTGGGACGGACTGCACGAGAGCGGGCAGGTCCAGGGCTGGGCCTGGGCGCTGGCCGGCGTCTTCCTGGTCCTCTTCGCGAAACGCTGACGCGTTCCCAGACATCTGTTGCGCCCCGGGACCTCGGACGGTATATTCACGGCTCGCTCGGCCGGCCCGCGAGGGTCCGTCGGCGATGATTGTCACGGGGGCGCGTGGCGGAACTGGCAGACGCACAGGTCTCAGAAGCCTGTTCACGTAAGTGAGTGGAGGTTCGATTCCTCTCGCGCCCACCATCCTTCGCTCGCTGGAGCGAAGCGGCCAGCAGGCAGGCGGGCAATTCCGGAAGGATCCGTGGAACCCCGTCGTTCGTAGGAAGGGGGAGGACGCCGCCATGATCTCCAGGATCACGCCCATCGTCACGAAGGTCTATGACCTGCTCAACCGCTTCGAAGGCATCCCCATCCTGATCGTCCGCATCGTGCTGGGCGTGATGTTCGCGCAGTCCGGTTACGGCAAGCTGTTCAAGAACCACGAGGGCGTGGTCACCTTTTTCACGACGCTCGGCATCCCCTTCCCGGCCCTGAACGCCTGGTTCGTCTCCGGCGTGGAGTTCTTCGGCGGCCTCTGCCTGATCGTGGGCCTCGGCACCCGGATCTTCGCCCTGATGCTGTCGTTCACGATGCTGATCGCCACGCTGACGTCCATCCTGCCGGACCTGAAGAAGGACAACAAGTACGGCAACATCAGCGACCTATTCTTCATCCCGGAAGTCCTGACCCTGCTCCTGCTGGTGTGGATGGTCTTTTCGGGCCCCGGCTTCCTCAGCATCGACCACCTCCTCCGAAAGAAGCTCGCCCCGCCTCCACCAAAGTGACGGTCCCGTTGGTGGGAGGCTCCATAAAGCTTGCCTCGCCCTACCCATCAGGCATAAATCACTCAACGGGGGGGAGGAACCTGCTCAAGCGGATGAAGGCCGCTGGCCGATCATATTAGGCATGGGACCGTCCGCATGAAGAAGTACAACCTCCTCGTCACCGGCAACGACGGCAAGAAGTTCTACCAGAACTTCCATGTCATCGAAATGAGCCCCGAGGCCGCCAAGCAGTACCTCCTGGAGAACTTCCCCGTCGCCAAGATGAAGCCCACCATCACGATCACCGAGATCGAGGAGATGGAGGACGCCGAACTCTTCCTCCCCGGCGTCGTCTACAAGTCCGGCAAGGCCTACTTCAACCAGCAACCATGAAACGGGTCCTCATCACCGGCATCACCGGCCAGGACGGCTCTTACCTCGCCGACTTCCTCCTCGAGAAGGGCTACCAGGTCCACGGCATGGTCCGGCGCTCCTCCACCGAGAACTTCGAGCGCATCAACCACCTCCGACACCAGGTCACCCTCCACCAGGCCGACCTCCTCGACCAACTGTCCGTCATCGAGCTGATCAAGACCATCAAGCCCCGCGAGGTCTACAACCTGGCCGCCCAGTCGTTCGTCCCCACCTCGTGGAACCAGCCCGTCCTCACGGGCGAGTTCACCGCCCTCGGCGTGACCCGCATGCTCGAGGCCATCCGTCTCGTCGACCGGAAGATCCGCTTCTACCAGGCCTCGTCCAGCGAGATGTTCGGCAAGGTTCAGGAGACGCCGCAGACGGAGAAGACGCCGTTCTGGCCCCGAAGCCCTTATGGCGTCGCCAAGGTCTACGGCCACTGGATCACCGTCAACTACCGCGAGTCCTACGACCTCTTCGCCTGCTCGGGCATCCTCTTCAACCACGAAAGCCCCCGCCGCGGCAAGGAGTTCGTCACCCGCAAGATCTCCCACGCCGTCGCCTCCATCAAGCTCGGCCTCCAGAAGGAGCTCCGCCTCGGCAACCTCGACGCCAAACGCGACTGGGGCTTCGCCGGCGACTACGTCCGCGCCATGTGGGCCATGCTCCAGGAGAAGTCGCCCGACGACTACGTGATCGCCACCGGCGAGAACCATACCGTCCGCGAGTATCTCGAGATCGCCTTCAGCCACGTCGGGCTGAGCTGGAGGAAGTATGTCGTGATCGACCCCGCCCTCATCCGCCCCGCCGAGGTGAACACCCTGCTCGGCAACCCGGGCAAGGCGCGCCGCAAGCTCGGCTGGAAACCCCAGGTCAGCTTCCCCGAGCTCGTCCGGATGATGGTCGACGCGGACCTGAAGAAATTGAGCCACTGAGCCGGGCTTCCGCGGTACACTCACGGCTCGACCATGACCTCGGCCCTCGTCACCGGCGCGTTCGGCTTCGTCGGCCGCCATCTCGTGCGCGAACTTCGCGACGCCGGCTGGCGCGTCCGCACCGCGAGCCGGACCGGCCCCGCGGACCTGACCGGCGACCTCCTCCGCGTGCCCCTGCCCCGCCGGGCTTTCGACGTCGTCTTCCACCTCGCCGGCTTCTCCAGCCCGCAGGCCTCGCTGGAGCACGCCGGGGACGCCTTCGAAGGCAACGCGGCCGTCACGTCGCGGCTCGCCCGGGGGCTGCGCGCCGGCCGCTTCATTCTCGCGAGTTCCTGCCAGGTCTATGGTCCGCGTCCGGACCGCAGCACCGAGGAGAGCCCGCTCCGGCCCCGCACCCCTTATGCCGCAAGCAAACTGTGCGGCGAATCGCTGGCGCTGGCTTCGGGCCGGGACGTCGTGATCCTGAGGCCGTACAACCACACCGGACCCGGCCAGACCCCGGACTTCGTCTGTCCGGGCATCGCGCGCCAGGTCGCCCGTGCGGAGGCCGGCCTGGGACCCGCGACGATCGAGGTCCGGGCCCTCGCCCCGCGCCGTGATTTCTTCGACGTCCGGGACATGGCCCGCGCGTATCGGCTGGCGGCGGAGCGGGGCCGGCGCGGCGTGGTCTACAACGTGGCATCGGGCGACCCGGTCGCGATCGGGTCGATCGCGAAGATCCTCGCCGATTCGGCCCTGGTCCCCCTCCGCATCGTCGGCGAGGCCGGCGCGGTGGACCTGGTCTCGGGCGACAGCCGCCGCTTCCGTACCGACACGGGATGGGCGCCGCTCATCCCCCTGGAGCGCACGCTGGCGGACCTGCTGGACCACGAGCGGGCGTCCCTTGCACCGAACGCGGCGGCGCGAGCGTAAGAGTAGTCGAACCCCTTATACAGGAGCGGATCATGCGACGCACTCTGGTTCTCGGCATCCTTCTCGCCTCCTCCCTCTTCGCCCAAGCCCAGGAAAAGAAACCCGATCCCAAGAAGAAGGCTCCGCCCGAGCCCAAGACCTGGATGACCAAGAAGGGCGAGCTCCTGTGGGAGGAGAAGTGGGAAGGCACGGAGTGGCCGAAGGACTGGTATAAGGGCAAGGGCAACTGGCAGCCCGACTCGGGCCAGCTCAAGGGCGCCGAGCTGCCTGCCGATGCGCATCACGCGTACACGTCGCGCAAAGTCGCCGAGATCAACGTCGTCATCCAGTTCTCGTTCAAGCTCGACGGCGCCAAGTGGATGGGCGGCTTCTTCGACGGGAAGGAGCACGTCTCCGCGCTGCAGCTGAGCGCGGACGGCTTCAACATCAAGAAGATGTCCGGGATCGGGCCGACCTCGAAGAGCACCGAGCTGGACAGCAGCAAGGCGAAGCTGAACGACGGCGCCTGGCACACGGTGGTCTGGGAGGTTTACGGGAACGAGATGGTGGCGACGATCGACGACAAGGACATGGTTCTCGCGAAGGCGGACGATCTGTCCTCAAGCCGCGAGCACCTCGAGCTGAACACCGGCGGCGGCCAGTGGGGCCTCTTCAAGGACCTCAAGGTCTTCAAGGCCGAGCTGGACGACAAGTGGCCGAACAAGCGCGCCATCATCATCCAGTCTCTGAAGAAGAAGCCGGCGACGCTGGGCTATAAGTAAGCGCCGCGGTCAGCGGCGGAGCTCGTCGATTCTCCGCTGGGCATCCGCCATCAGGGGCCACTCCGCCGAAGCGGAGCGGATCGCCTGGTCGAAGGCGGTGACCGCCTCGATGCGATCGCCCTTCCCCGTCAGCGCGACTCCCTTCCAGTAGAGCGACGTCGCATCCATCCGGCGCAGCCTGGCCGCCTGCTCCAGGGGAAGCAGCGCCTCCTCCCAGCGGCTCAGCGAGACGGCGGCGACGCCCACCGCGAGCTGGAAGACGTCGTCGTGGCGGCCCTGGTCCAGCAGTCTGGGGGCAGCCGACAGCACTTCCGGGAAGCGTCCGGATGCGAAAGCGACCAGGAGCGTGGACACGTCCGCAACCTTGGGGGTGCTCAGGGAGCCCAGCACCTTCGCCGCCTCCTTGCGCCAGTCCTTGTCCTTCCGTCCGTCGAAATCCCGACGGAGCAGGACCCGGGCCAGTCCCAGCTTCGCCGCCGGAAGGGACCCGGCAGCCGTATACATCGTCTGCGCCTCGGCGTCCCGGTTCATGAGCTCCAGGCATCGCGCGATTCCAAGGCGCATTTCCGGACTCTCCTGCCCCTGCTCGTTCCGGACCATCCCGTACAACCCCAGGATTTCGGACGCCATCGCGTTGCAGCGGTCGAGCGGGACCTCCGGATCCGCGAACAATTGTTCGGTGCGGTTCAGCTCCTGGTCCACGACGTGAACGGCTTCCAGAATCCGGAGCCGCTCCTCCTTGCGGCCCCGCTGCCAGGCGATGATGCCGGTGATCAGCCAGGGCAGCGCGCCGGCGATGAGGATCGCGACGAGGGCCTTGGGGGTCGAGGGCATTCCGCCCCAGATCGGATCCAGGTGGCTCTCCAGTTCCCTCGCCATGTCCGACATCGACGGATAGCGCTTTGCCCGGTCGCGCTCCATCGCCTTCGCGACGATCCGGCGGAGCCCTCCCGGAACGCCCTTCAGCGCGGGCAGCGGGCCCTTGAGGACCTGGTTGGTGATCTCCTCGACGCTCTGGCCGCTGAAGGGCGGACGTCCGGACAGCAGGTGGTAAAGCGTCGCGCCGAGCGAGTACACGTCGGTGCGGGCATCGAGCAGGCCCCCCTGGATCTGCTCGGGGCTCGCATATTCCGGCGTCCCCGACACCGCCCAGCGGGAGGCTCCGCTGGAGTCCGGGATGGCCAGGCCGAAATCGACCAGGAAGACGCGGCCCCCCGTCTCCACCAGGATGTTCGCGGGCTTCACGTCCCGGTGGATGATTTTCATCTTATGGACGTGGACCAGCGCCTGGGCGATCTGGAGGGCGAGGCGCGCGGCGTCCTTGGGCGGCAGGGGCGTTTTGGGCGGCGTCCCGTCCACCAGCGGCATGACCAGGTAGGGCCGGTTCTCGTGCAGGCCGCGCTCGTAGATCGTCAGGATCCCGGGGTGGGACATCTGTCCGGCCATCTTGCCTTCGCGCTCGATGCGCTGGGTCGGGTGGCCGATCTCCTCCTTCAGGAACTTGACCGCCACCCAGCGGCCCAGCGAGCGATCCCACGACTTCCACACCTCGGCCATCCCGCCCATGCCGGCTCGAGCGACGAGGATGTAGTGTCCGAGCACGTTCCGCGGATCCTGCATGGCCTTCTGGGCTTCCGCGGGAAGCGCCGGATCGCGGAAGCGGGCCAGGTCTTGGGCCGTCAGGTACCCCCGCTCGAGGAGGATCTCGTCCAGGGGCCGGCCGGTCCGGTCCTGGATGGCCGCGCATTCCTGGAGCTGGTCGATCGTGATCCGCTTTTCGGCCAGCGCGCGATCCGCCAGCGGCCCTCCCGCGGAGGGAGCCAGGAAGCGGGAAAGGCCTTTGAACGCCCGGTCGTCGACCTTCATTGCCAGCCCTTGAAGAGCGCGTCGAGCTCCCGGCCCACCTGCGATTCGTCCTGGACGTAGTCGCGGATCTCGCGGGTCACGAGGACGCGAAGGGCGGAGCGCGCATCCTGGAGAAAGTGGCCGACCTGGGCTTCGGTCACGCGCAGCTCCGTGGCGATGCGTCGAACCGGAAGCTGGTCGAGGTGGAACTTGCGGAACGCCGCGAACACCTCGGGACGCAGATCCCGGGCGAGCCCGTCGAGCGCGCGTTCCAGGACCTCGCGAGCCCACTGGGACTCGAAGGCCGCCTCCGGATCCGCGACTTCCTGGGCGGATCCTCCCTCCGTCGGGGCGTCCAGGGAGACGACGACCTTTCCCCCTCCCCGCTTCTGGGCGTGGTCGGAGCGGTGCTCGTTGGACAGGAAGTTGCGGAGGGCGGCCAGCAGGAGCTTCCGGAAATTGCCCCGCTCGGCGGTCGCGCGCGCCAGGAGCTCCCCTTCCATCACGTGGACGAAGAACGCCTGGGTCAGGTCCTTCGCGTCCTCATTAGAGCGTTTCCAGGTGACGCGGACGAACTTGTAAACCGGCCGCCAGTAGGTCTCGATCATCCGGCTGAGGTATTCCTGCATCCTCGAGTCGTGCGGGTCCCGCAGGTGGGAGAGCAGGCTCCAGGAGGTGGCCGGAAAACGGCTCTGACCCTGGTGCAGGGCGGTGTCCTGGTTACCCATGTCGATCGGGGACCTCAGAGCAAGTATAGCGTCCCGTCGATGGGTGGGACTCCGGAAGCGTCATCGTCCGCTCCGCGGAGTCCCCATCCCGCCCGCCGCGGCGGGGTTATTGCGCGGACCGATAGGAACCGGACCCGCCCGCGCCCCAGTAATCCATCATGAAGATCGTGCGGCTGATCGACACCGCCTTCGGGAAGCCCGGGATCTTCACGCTCGACGCGCCGAAGGAACTGTCCCAGTCCCAGTTCCGGTTCGGAGGGCTGTAGACGTTGCCCTGGCCCCAGGCGCCCGTGGCGATGGCGCTGGTCCAGAGGTTGATAAGCGAGCCGCGGTAGTTGCACTTGATCCCGCCCCAGTTTTCATGGAAGCGGGGCAGGTTCTCCAGGCCGCCGCTGTATTGGCCGGTCGAATTGATCGTCGGGACGTTGCCGGTGATCATCGCGAAGTTGTAGTTCGTGTCGCTGGCGGTCGGAGGGGCCCCGCCGGCCGTCTTCGATCCGTTCCAGCTGTTCGAGAGGAGATTGACCGCGTCGGCGATGACCGCCGCGTTCACCTTCTGATACAGCTGACCCGAGACCGGATCGGTGGTCGTGCCGTTGGGCGCATTAAAGTCGCCCTGGACGTACACCGGACCGTTCGACACGATGTTCAGGGCGTCGATGTTCGGATTGGTGTTGGTGCTCAGGTTCTGCCCGTTCTGGAAGACGAAGCCCGAGGATTGCGCCGGCGCCGCCGGAGGAACCAGCTGGCCGTTGACCATCGAGGGGGTTCCGTTCCGGGCATCGGTGGTGTAGAGAATGCCGCCGCTGGGAAGATACCCCGAGGTCTTCAGTTTTTTCATGTCCACGACGGTGGTATTCGAGGCCACGCTCTGGGACTGGCGGTTGTCGGCGATCGTGCTCTGCGTGATGGCCCCCGCGGAGGTCAGGGCGTTGGTCACGTCGACCTGGCCCGTCCCGTTGTTGTACATGGCCGAGACGGTTCCCGTGGTGGAGACCGAGATGACCAGGCCGCTGCTGACGCTGCCGCCGCTGCTGCTGGGGTTCTTCGCCCACTCGTAGTAATTGCCTCCCGTGCCTCCCGCCGTCGCCGGGGGCTGGATGCTGCCGATCGGAGGCGTCGCCATCTGCTGCGCCCCCGTGGCGCCGTTCTTCACGGTCGGATAGATTCCGGCCGTCTGGGAATTCGCCGCCCAATTGGGGTCGGCCACGGTGGTACCGCCGCTCGTGGAGGCGCTCTCCAACGTGTTGCTCCAGGGGGTGCTTCCGACCCCGATGGCGCCCGGAGCCGGAGTGCCGGGAATCGGCGGATGCAGCGTCACCGGGCCGGCGTTGTCGGTATAGGAGCCGTTGTTTTTGCGGTGACGATAAATCTGCCCCACCGCTCCGACATAGTCGGTGTTGAGGTCGATGCTCGTGCCGCCGCCCAGATACAGGTCGGTGTTGGTATGGACCTTCCCGTTGCCGACGAAGGCCGGACCGGGGAGGAACTCGAGGTCGCCGTTGTAGAAGGCGAAGAAGGGCAGCAGGGACTGGTTGAGCAGCTCGATTTCACGGGTGATCTTCACCTGGGTCCCCTTGGCCAGCAGCGACTTGTTGCCCGGGGTGTCCAGGGTCCTGACCCGGCCGTCGATGACGATCGAGTAGAAGTTCTTGTCCTGCGTGTTGCCCACTCCGACGCCGGCCAGGTTCCGGAAGTTCACCACGGTGTAGGTGAACGGGATCGCGTTGTACCCGTCATTGATGGTGATCGTGCCATGGAGGTGGAGCTGAAGGGATTCGGGCTGATTGGCGGCCACGGCCGAGGTTACATTAGCGGCGCTGGCCTGCTGCCAGGTGGACCCGTTCAGGTAATACCATTCCCAATCCGACACCAGACCTCCCATCGTGACCGGAGTGCCGCCCGTCGTTGAGGACCTCGGCGCGCCGGCCACCGTAACCGGATTGCTCGGCATGATATAACCGGTCGTGGCGTTCTTCAGCATGGCGGCCACCTGCTCAATGGCGGCCTCGCCAAGATAGTAGGACTTGGTCCGGAAGCGGACGACGTCCGAAGACTGTCGCTCGGTGACGCTGAGCAGGAAAAACGCCGAGGCGATGCCTCCGACGAGAATGACGACGACGAGCATCGAGATGAGCGACATGCCCAGTTCGGAGCGGCGGCCCAGTTTGAGGTTCATAGCATCGACTCCCTTCATATCCATTCCGTCAGTTCTGGCTCTGTCCGACGGAACGAAGATTCACCGTAATGGACTGCATCGCCTTGTACGCGTTGATCAACTGCTTGTTCTTGTTGTTGATATTGTTCTTCCACATCCAGAGGGTCACCCGGAGCTGGTTCAATCCCAGAGAGCTGTCGCGGAAGTCCGAGCCGCCGGCTCCGCCGGTCAGGTAGTAGTTGGAGCTCACATACGACGCGAAGACGATGCGTTCGACGTTGTACGCCAGGACCGTCCTCCGGATGATATACCGGTTGGGAAGCGCGCTGAACTCGCGCAGTTCCAGCTGATTCGGCCCCGCAACGGTCGCGCCTCCACTCATTTCAAAACTGGCCGTCGGGACCAGAACAATGGCGTAGACGTCCGTCTGCCGGTCCGCCAGCGCGGGACTCGCCCCCGGCACGGAGGGCGAGGTTGAGTAGTAGCTGTAGAGTGTCGGCGAAATGCCCCAGGTTACTACCCCGTTGGGATCGACAGGGCAGCCGGTTTCGTCGATCGGATTCTCCACCGTTCCGGCGGGGGCCGCGGCCGGATAGTACCAGGGAGTCGGCCTCGGGAGCTGGAAGGCGATTTCATTCGATTGCCCGTAGTAGCCGTCCGTATCGTTCGACGGCGCAAGATGTACCACGGCGTCGTTCCACAAGGTAGTGACCCCGCCTCCGGGAGGCGTCTGATAGGTCGCCAGGTTCACGAACGTATAGCCGGCGGGGAAAGAGCCCGGGGTCGTGTCGAGGGCAAAAACGGGATAGTTTCCCGGCGCCCACGCTACCGTGGAAATTCCGGTGGGGCCGGTCATTTTCAGCAGGTCCGAGATCTTGCGGAGGGCCTGGGCCGCTTCAAGCTGGAGCTCCAGCCGGACCCGGTTGTCGTCATCGGTCTTGAGCATGTTCGACACCACCATCCAGGTGGCGACCATGAGCACCACGCTGATGCAGCTGGCGATCATCATCTCGACAAGGGAGAAGCCCCGCTGACCGGAATGCGTGTTCATCTGGCAGCCCTTATCATGTAGATCTCATCCTGCTGGTAGTACCCCTTCGTCTTGTACTTGATGTGAATCTTGTAGCTTGTGCTGTCGGCGGTCGAGGTTACGATCTCGATCCAGACCTGCTCCTCCCGCAATGGCTTTTGATGGTTCGGGGCGGTGGTCGACCAGTATTTCTCCAGGGGATGGACCTGCCCGCCGGGGGTCAGGTTGGGAGGATTATTGGCATAGCCGGAAACGCCGTTGGACGTGGGACCATTGGGATAATTAAGGAGGAAATTCGAGTACGCCTGCCCAAGCGTATCTTCGACGGCCGATTGCATATCATAGGTCGCCAGGAGCTGCTCCCGGGTGGTGGCCGACAGGCCGGTGGAGCTGGTCATGATGCTCATGAAGGCCAGCAAAACGAACGACAGGACGGCCATGGAGATCATGATCTCGACCAGGGTGAAACCGGCCCGGCGGATTTTCGCCTTCATGTCGCCATCCTTCATGAGTTTTCCTAACCCACTATACACGGCAGCGCGGGATTTCAGCAGGAATCCCATCAAAAATGCACGATGGTAACCGCTTGGGCTCCAAGAGTCTGCATCTGTCTCTCGGGCCGGCCCTCCGGAATTCGGACGACTCGATTAATTGATTGAAGTCGCTTCCATCCCCGCCCGTGTTATGATTGCTCCGTGACCTCGGAGGATCGATGAAATCATCTCTGCTGCTGGGCCTCGTCGCCGCATGCTCCCTGCTCTCCCAAGCGGCCGCCCAGGACGACCGGCGCTTCACCGAATTGCAGTTCCACCGGGTCCACCTCCGCAATGGAAACTTCCTCGACGGCGAGCTTCTGAAACAAACGGACAAGCTTGTCCTCCTCCGCGTCCCTTCCGGGGAGATGACCGTCCGGATGGATCTGGTGGATCGGGTCGAATTCGTCAAGATGAAGAGCTACAACGAGGCGCCCAACATCCTGGCGAAGGTGCCCGCTTCCTCCGGCGCCACCAAGAACACCCCGCCTCCTCCCATTCGCCCGCGCACGACGCCGGCGATCACCAGCACGTCGATCAAGCTGGATCCGCAGACCGAGGAGGCGGTACAGGCGGCGCTCGCGGATTATTTCAAAGCCGACATCGAGCTCAGACAGTCGATCCTGAACAAGCTGATCGGCATGGGGGGCAACGTCCCCGCTTATCTGGTCAGCATCATTTCGCGCTTCGAACGGGACCAGGTCGGCACGATCCTTCAGACCGTATCGCAGACCAAGGACGCCGGACTGATCCCCGTCCTGGCGGCGCATCTGGAGAGCTCCGACACCAGCCTGCGGCAGAACGTCATCATGGCGATGGGAGCGATCGGCAACGAATCCGCGATCCCCTATCTCAGCGTCGCCCTCAAGGATGCGGATCCTGCGGTGCGGTCCGCCGCGGTGACGGCGATCGCGCTGACCCCGGCGCCAAGCGCTTTCGACGCCCTTCTGCCCCTGGTCGGGGACGCCGACAAGGACACGCGGAGGCGGGTGATCGCGACGCTTCACGAACAGGCCACGAAGTACTCGCGCCAGAGGGAACTGGCGGACGCCATCTCCAACGCGCTGCGGGGCGGCAGCGACGAGGCGCGCATGGATCTGATCGACGCGGCCGCGCGGGGCAATCATCGGACGCTCTGGGGCGCCCTGACCCCCCTGCTCCGGGAGGATTCCGCCGAGATCCGGAGGGTGAGCGCCCTGGCTCTGGGAACGCTGGCCGTGCCCGAATCCGCCGACGCCGTTCTGAGCGCCGTGCTGACGGAGAAGACCGAATCGGTGCGGACGGCCCTGGCTGGGACGGTACAGAAACTGGGCATACTCAAGGCCGGTGGCACGTTGATCAGCTGGATGGAACAGGGAACGATCGAGACGAAGCTTGCCGCGAAGTCCGCGCTGTCGGCGCTGGCGGGTCAGAACCTTGGCGACGATCTGCTCAAGTGGAAGGAATGGTGGGAGAAAAACCAGCCCCAGTAGACGTCCCGGCTCCGCTCAAATCAGTTTAGTTACCCCTTGATTCCCGCAAACCTTTTGCTAAGATAGCCGCCCCATGAAGAAAGACATCCACCCCGACTATAAAGAGGCGCTCGTCACCTGCGGCTGCGGGAACTCGTTCACGACCCGCTCCACGCGCGAGAAGATCGCCGTCGAAGTCTGCTCGAACTGCCACCCGTTCTACACCGGCAAGCAGAAGTTCGTCGACACCGCCGGCATGGTCGAGAAGTTCCAGCGCAAGTGGAAGGGCGAGGCCGCCCAGAAGGCCCACGCCATCGCCAACCCGCCGCCCAAGAAGTCCAAGCTCCTCCAGATGGCCCGGGCGCAGCAGACCATCGCCGCCACCCTCGGCGTATCCAAGCAGGCGACCCCCGCCCCCGCTCCGGCCCCGGCCGCTCCTGCCCAGGCGCCCGAGCAGAAGCCCGCGGCAGCCCCCGCCGCCAAGGCTCCGGAGGCCAAGCCCGCCGCCGGCCCCGCCAAGAAGGCCTAACCCCGCGGTTTTCGCCGACAGAGATAGTCTATGCTCGATCAGATCAAACAAAAGTCCGCGCGCTTCGACGACATCGAACGCCTCATCCAGGATCCCGCCGTCATCTCCAACCCCACCCAGTACGGCGCCCTGATGAAGGAGCGCAGCCAGCTGCTCAAAGCCGTCCAGCCCTACAAGGACTTCGAGTCCGTCCAGAAACAGAAGAAAGAGGCCGAGGCCCTGCTGACCGACCCCGACCTCAAAGCCGAGGCCGAAGCCGAAATCGCCACCCTCGCGAAGCGCGAGGCCCAACTCCTCGCCGCCCTCGAGGAAATGGCCCTCTCGAGCGACGAGACCAGCGCCCGCAGCGTCATCATGGAGATCCGCCCCGGCGTCGGCGGCGAGGAAGCGGCGCTGTTCGCCGGCGAGCTCCTCGAGATGTACACCCGCTTCGCCGGCAAGAAGGGCTGGGACGTCCAGTTGATGGACGTCGCCCACAGCGACCTGGGCGGCCTGAAGTACGGCACGATCGCCATCGAGGGCGAAGACGTCTACAAGTACCTCCGGTTCGAGACCGGCGCCCATCGCGTCCAGCGGGTGCCCCGCACCGAAGCCGCGGGCCGCATCCATACGTCGATCGCGACGGTCGCCGTCCTTCCCCAGGCGGAGGACGTCGAGATCGAAATCAATCCGCAGGACGTCCGCACCGACACCTACTCGGCCGGCGGCCCGGGCGGCCAGCACGTCAACAAGACCCAGAGCGCGGTGCGCCTGACGCATATCCCGACCAACATCGTCGTGCAGTGCCAGGACCAGCGCTCGCAGACGCGCAACCGCGACCTGGCCTGGAAGGCCCTCAAGTCGAAGCTGTACGAGCACTTCGAGGAGCTGAAGGCGAAGGAGCGCCGCGACATGCGCCGAACGCAGGTCGGGACCGGCGACCGCAGCGACAAGATCCGGACCTACAATTTCCCCGACAGCCGCATCACGGACGCCCGGCTCGGGGCGTCGGGCTCCGTCCACAATCTGCAAACGTTCCTCCAGGGCGACATGGACGAGCTGATGGACCGCCTGCTCAAGTGGGAGCGCGAGGAAAAACTCAAGGCGCTCGCGAAGAAGGCGTGAACCAGCTCGACGAAGCGCGCAAGTTCCTCGTCTCCTGCGGCATCGCCCATCCCGACGACGACATCAAGCTGATCGCCGCCTATTGCGCGGACCTTCCGCTCCGGAACGCGCTCGGCGCGCCGCCCCCCGAATTCACTCCGGGACAGGAGGCCCGCTTCCGCCGCTTCATCGCGCGCCGGGGCGAGAACCGCGAGCCCGTCCAGTACCTCGTGGGCAGCGAAGAGTTCCTGGGCCTCGAGCTCAAGGTCACGCGCGCGACCCTGATCCCGCGGCCGAGCACCGAGGCGCTCGTCGAGAAGGCCGGCCGGCCGTCGACCTTCATCGATGTCGGCACCGGCTCGGGCGCCATCGCCGTCGCGCTGGCCGTCCGCGGCGCCCGCGGCACGGCGACCGACGTTTCGCCGCTCGCGCTCGACGTCGCCCGGGAAAATGCGCGCCGGCATCACGTCGAGGACCGTATCACCTTTGTGGAAGCGGATCTCTTCGCGGACGGGGCCTATGATCTCGTCATTTCGAACCCGCCTTATGTGTCCACGGCGGAGATGGTCGAGCTTCCCCCCGAGGTCAGGCACGAGCCGGCCCAGGCGCTGTACGGGGGCTCGGACGGGCTCGACGTCATCCGCCGCGTCATCGCGGGGGCGCGGTCGAAGGCGTCGCGGCTGCTGCTCGAATTCGGCGCCTCCCAGGCGGCGGCGGTCCGCGAACTGGCTTTACAGGCGGGCTGGAAGAACGTCCAGATGTCGAAGGATCTGGACGGCTTCGACCGCGTCCTGGAGGCCACCGCATGAGCGCCCTGCCCCTGCTCTTCGCCGCGCTCCTGGCGGCCTCGGACGTGCAGAAGCAGGTCAAGGTCACGTGCCCGGTCGACGGCACGAAGTTCGAGGCGACGGAGATCGCGGGGACGAACCACTGGGGCGGGCGCGACGCCGACGGCTGCCCTCACGCGTACAACACGACGCCGCTGGAATCCTGGGTCTGGGTCTGTCCGGGGTGCCGGTTCGCGGGGCGGAAGAAGGACTTCGAGGGGCCGCTGCCGGATGCGGACAAGAAGGCCCTCCTGGACGGGTTGAAGCCGCTGGTCGAGATCCGGAAGGACGCGAAGCAGTCGCAGATCCCCGGCTACGTGAAGTACGACCTGCTCGCGCAGGTGGCGCAGATCCGGAAGGCGCCGGTGGAGGACGCGGGGCGCGCGTGGCTGAACGCGTCGTGGAGCTGCCGTCAGCAGGGCGCGGTGTACCTGGCGGACTTCGACGAGTGGGAGGCGCTGCGGGACCGCTACAACCTCAACCAGAAGCCGATCGCGTTCGGCCTGGCGAAAAATCGGACGGACTTCGAGCTGGAAGCGGCGCGGAAGCTGGAGAAGGACCTCGACGCGAAGCAATACGAGAAGGGGCCGAACCGCATCCTGGCGCGCTACCTCGCGCAGTACCTGTGGCGCAAGCACGGGGAGAACGCGGCGGCGGAGCGCTGGCTCGCGGAGCTCGACAAGCTGAAGGGCGAGAACTCGATCGTGGATGACGGCGTCGCGAAGTCGCGGGCGCTGCTGGGCCCGGAGCGCGAGCTGCAGAAGAAGGCCTTCGAGGCCTACCGCGCGGCGCATGAAGGCGGCGCGATGGACGGGCAGCTGGCGCCCGAGGTGGCCTATCTGCTGGGCGAGCTCTCGCGCCGGATGGGCGACCCCAAGTCTGCCGCGACCTGGTACCAGAAATCGATCGACACCACGACCTCCGACCCCCTCAAAAAGCTCGCCCTCTCCCAGAAGTCCCTCGCCGAAAAGTAGCCCCCAAACAAGCCCGTCTTGTTTATGGTTCACATTCGAACCACAAACAAGACGGGCTTGTTTGGGGGCGCTCTTGCATTTTGTAAGTTATGAGTTATAACTTACGGAGAGACCAGGGGGGAAATCCATGGATGCGTTCATCATCGAGGGCGGTCGCCCTCTGCGCGGCACCGTCGAAGTCCGCGGCGCGAAAAACGCCGCCCTGCCCATGATGGCCGCCGCCCTTCTCCTCGACGAAGGCAAGCTCGTCCTCCGCCGCGTGCCCAACCTCGCCGACATCAAATCGATGGCCCTCGTCCTTCAGCAGCTCGGCGTCCGCATCGACCGCCGCGGCGACGAGATGACCCTCCAGGTCGTCAGCGACAAGAACTGCTGCGCGCCCTACGAACTCGTCTCCAAGATGCGCGCCAGCGTCTGCGTCCTCGGACCCCTGGTCGGCAAGCGCCGCAAGGCCGAGGTCTCCATGCCCGGCGGCTGCTCCATCGGCGACCGCCCCATCGACCTGCATCTGAAGGGCCTCACCGCCCTCGGCGCCTCGGTCGCCGTCGACCGCGGATACGTCAACGCCTCCGCGCGCCGCCTGACCGGCAACACGATGTACCTGGGCGGCCCCAACGGCTCGACCGTGACCGGCACCGAGAACGTCATGATGGCGGCGGTGCTCGCGCCCGGCACGACGGTCATCGAATGCGCCGCCTGCGAACCCGAGGTGCAGGAAGTCGCAAAGCTCCTCGTCAAGATGGGCGCGGTCATCGACGGCATCGGCAGCCCGCGTCTGACGATCACCGGGGTCAAGAAACTCCACGGCTGCACCTGGGACATCATCCCCGACCGCATCGAGGCCGGGACCTTCATGGCCGCGGCGGCGCTGACGGGCGGCGACGTCTCCATCGAGCGCTGCAACCCCGACCACCTGATGTGCGTGACCGAGTGCATGCGCCAGGCCGGCGCGATCATCGAGACGGGCCCGGACTGGATCCGCGTCCGCGGCAACGGCATGTTCCACCCGGTCAATGTCGCGACGCTCCCCTACCCCGGCTTCCCCACCGACATGCAGGCGCAGTTCATGGCGCTGATGGCGCGCGGCGAGGGGATCTCGATCATCACGGAGCGCATCTATCCGGAGCGCTTCCATCATGTCCGCGAGCTCGGCCGCATGGGCGCGAACGTCATCCGCGAGGGCGCGAGCGCGATCGTGATCGGCGTGAAGGAGCTGTCCGGCGCCCCGGTGATGGCGAGCGACCTGCGCGCGGCGGCCGGTCTCCTGGTGGCGGCCCTGGCGGCGCGCGGCGAAACGGTGCTGCAGCGCATCTATCACCTGGACCGCGGCTACGACCAGATCGAGAAGCGCCTCGAGTCCCTGGGCGCGCGCATCCGTCGCAGCGACCTCAAGCCCGAGGCCGCCCCCCTGCGCGAAGCCGTCTAGGAAAAAGGGACAGCGTCGCTTTTCTCCCAGCCTCCCCGGACCGGCTCCCGCAGAAGGATCAGAGCCCAAACCGGGGAGGAGCCCCCATCCATTTCCACGCCATCGCCCTGGTTCTCGCCCTGGCCGCGCTTCAGGAAAAACCCGGCGGCCTCCACCTGGAGAAGTAGATCCCGCTCGAGGGCGGCACCTCCTTCGACTACGTCAATGTCGATGCCGACGGGATCCGCCTCTACGTCGGGCGTTCCCCCAAGATCTCAAACAGGGGAAGAAGATCGGCGAAGTCGACGGCGTTCCGGGGGCTCACGGCGGCATCTCGGTGCCGGACCTCAAGAAAGGCTTCGCGACCTCCGGTCAGAAAAACAAGCTCATCGTCTTCGATCTCGAATCCTTCAAGGTCCTCAAGGAAGTCGAGACCGGCCAGAATCCCGACGCCCTGATCTACCTGCCCTCCATCCAGGAGATCGCGACCTCCCTCGAGGTGAAGGCGACCATCGCCCTCGACGGAAAACCCGAGGCGGCCGTCGATCACGCGGAGAAGGGCCTGGTCTATGTGAATCTCGAGGATAAAAGCGCCGTCGCCGCGGTCGACGTCCGCAAGCACGAACTGGCGGGAACCCACTCCATCGCGCCGGGGGACGCGCCGACCGGGCTCGCCGCGGACTTCAAGAACGGCCTGCTCTTCGCCGGGCGCGGAAACAAGAAGCTGGTCGTCGTCGATTTCAACTCCTGGAAGGTCGTCGGCTCCGTCGAGATCGGCGACCACTGCGACGGCGCCGCCTTCGATCCCGGCACCGGGAACGCGTACGCGTCGTGCCGCGACAAGTCCGGGGGATTGCACGTGAAGGACGAGGCCACCTTTGAGCCGCTTCCCGCCCTCGACACCGCCGGGGGGAAGACCTGCGCGCTGGATCCCAAGAGTCACAAGCTCTTCATCACCTCGGGTCCGGCGCGCGGCCAGAGCGGGACCCCGAAGATCCTCGTGTTCGCGCCCTGAACTCCGGGTCAGCGGTCGCGCGACGCCTGCTTCAGGATCTCGCGCTCCCGGTCCGTCAGGACCTGCATGCCCTGGGCGCTGATCTTGTCCAGGATCCGATCCACCTCCGAAGGGTCGGGGGGCGGCGCCGTGACCAGTCCCTTCAGGAGAGCGAGCGCTCGGGCCGGCGTCGGCACGTCGAGCTGGAAGCGGTGGAACAGAAACCCGAAGAGCGCGCCGCCCAGATGCCCCGCCGAGCTCAGCCAGTCGCGCAGCCCGGCCATCGGATAGTACAGGTCCAGGGCCACATACAGCGTGACCAGCAGCCACAGCGGCACCGGCAGGACGTACATGAACATGACCGTCCGGCTCGGGAAGGTGAAGGCCGCGACCACCGACACGGCCATGATCGCGCCGGACGCGCCGATCGCCGGGATCGTCGTCTTCCCCGTGGCGTAGCCGATCGCGGCGTAGGCCAGCGCGCAGCCCGCCGCCCCGCCGAGATACAGCAGCAGGAAGCGCCGCACCCCGTAGATCTCCGCGAGATCCGTCCCGAGCCAGTACAGGAAGATCATGTTGAACGCGAGGTGCCATATGGCGAAAGGCTCGTGGAACAGGACGTGCGTGAACAGCTGCCAGACCCAGCCGCGCCCGATCAGCTTCTCGGGCACGACGCCGAAGATCTGGGCCAGGTCGATCTCTCCGCGTCCGAGGAGGATGCCCTGGACCATATAGACGACGAGGGTGACGCCGATGATGGCCAGCACGACGCGGCCCTTCAGCCCGTCGTCGCGCCGGATCCAGTTGCGGCTGTGGATGCCCATCGCTCACCGGACGAAGCGGCCGGGTCCCGACAGCGGCGTCAGCTCGATCCGGCTCAGCGCGAAGTCGCTCTGCCGGTCGGGCCCGCCGCGCCACGATCCCAGGAACAGCCCGCGCGTATTGCGGATCGCGACGTTGGGGTGCATCGAGAAGCGGTCGAAATTGCCGCTCCAGTCGATCAGGCGTTCCCCATTGACGTGGACCCGTAGAGAGCCGCGGCGCACCTGACAGAAGAGGAGGGTCTGCTTTCCCTCCTGCAGCCAGATGCGCCCGCGGACCGTCGTTTCATTGTCCCCCCCGCCGCGCCGGTCGAGGAGGTCGATCCCGGACGTGCTGCCGTCCCAGCCGTCCATCGTGACGGTGACCTGGGCCTTCGGCGTCGCCAACCCGACCACAAACGTATGGGGACCCCGCAGCCGCTGAACCTCGATCAGGAGGTCGTATTCCTCCGCGGGCTCATACGGAATCTCCAGCTTGTCGAAGGAATCCCCGGCGTGATTGACCAGCAGCGCCTCCTCGCGCACCCAGGAGCCCGTCAGGACATGGTCCGCCGGAACGATGCGGCGGAGCAGATCGAGCGGCGGCGGCGCGGGCGGGAGGCTCTTGATCCGCTCCCCGGCGGTCTGGGCCGCATCGGCGGCGCCGGCGTGGAGCGTCCATTCGTACCAGCGGCGCGCGCGCGCGCTCAACCAGGAGACGCCGACCCGGGATTTCTCCTGGCCCGCGAGATCCCGCCACGCATCCCCGATCTCGAGGCTCTCGGTGCCCGCCTTCGCGCTCCGCAGGTCGCGTTCGGCCGCCCATTTGAGGGGAGCCTGGGAGTACTTCTCGAGCAGCGGAAGCCCCTGGTCCCAATTGCCCTTCGTGAAGGCCAGGTGCCGGCCGGCCGCCGACGCGTCGCCCGATCCCGGCACCCGAACGGCTTCGAGCGCGCGCTCGTACTGCTCCCGCAAGGCGGACTGCTCGCCCACGACATCGCGGATCCAGAGCATCCCCTCGCCTTTGCCGTCTTTCGAGAGAGTCGCAACGGTCGAGGTGGCCCGCTCGAGGAGATCAAAGCGATCGGACGCCAGCGCTTCGAACACGAGATCCGTCTCGAGTTCCGCCAGACGGCCCGCGGCGGACGTCGACCCCTGCGCGGCCCGGGCGAGCAAGGCTTCCTCCACGGAGAGGAGATCGATTGCAAAGCGGTGCTCCAGAGGTCCGAGGGCGGCATAGAAGGCGGGGCCGTCGCCCGCGGCCGCCGCTTCGCGGGCGGAAGCATTCAAAAGGACATATTGGGGCGCCGATCCGGACTCTTCCCGGAGCGCCGCCTGCAACAGCCGGCCTGCCGCCCCCTCGGTCGGACCGGCCGGCAAGTCCCGCACCAGTTCCTGGATCCGGTCGGGCGCTGGAGGCGCCGCACGGGCCTCCCGCGACGCGAGGCCTCCCGCCCGGCCTCCGGCCTCTTTGACGGCGTCCAGGAACTGCAGCGCATCCCTCCGGTGGCCCCAGTTGACGGGAGCGTAGCTGAGCGCCGCCTGGAAGTCCCTCGCGGCGCCGTCGAAGTCCCGTTTCGCCTTCAGCAGGACCCCGCGGTGGAACAGGGAATTGAGATGGCGCGGATCGATCTCGAGCGCGCGGGTATAGTCGCGGATCGCGGCCTCGCGGTCCGTCTTCTCGAGCAGTTTCGCCCGGGAAAGCAGGATGAGGGGTTGAGACGGATTGATTTCGAGGCATTTCGTGAAGTCGGCCACGCTCGCCTCGTCGTTGCCCATGTCGCGATGAATGTCCGCCCGGATCGCCCACGTGTTCGACACCGTCGGATTGAGCTTGATCGCCAGATCCACGTCCACGAGAGCCTCATCGAGATTCCCGTTCTTGCGCCGCGCATAGGCGCGGCTGGCCAGGAGCCGGTCGTCCTTCGGATTCAGCCGCGCGGCCTCCGTGAGATCCTCGATGGCGCGGTCATATTGCAGCAATTCGGCCCGGCACCGGCCGCGAAGCTCCCAGGCGCCGGGATCCCGGGGCGCCAGTTCGATGGCGCGATTGAGCTGGGCCATCGCCTGGCCTTCGTCCTTGCGGTGCGTGAACGCGGAGCCGAGGACCTTATACGGCTCGGGATCGCCGGGATCGAGCTTTTTCGCCCGCTCGCAGTCCGCCATCATCCCGTCCCAGTCGTTCGCCGCCATCCGCAGGGTGGCGCGGGTGATCAGCGAGACCTCGTGGTCGGGATCGACTCGAAGCGCCTCCTCGGCATCGCGAACGGCCCCCTCGCGATCCCCGAGGTCGCGGCGCACGCGGGCCCGTTCCGACCAGGTCAGCGCATCCTTGGGATCCAGTTCCAGGGCCCGGGACATGTCCGCGAGCGCGGCCTTGAGATTGTTCGCGCCCCACTGCGCCTTCCCCCGGACCACGTAGCTGTCCGGCTTCGGCCACAGGCGGAGCATCACCTCCGCATCGGCCAGGGCGCCCGCATGGTCTCCCAGGCCCGACCGGGTCATCGACCGCATCGCCCAGGGACTGTAATCCCGCGGACAGATCCGCAGCGCCTCCGTGGCTTCCGCGGCGCATTCCTCGTCGCGATGGAGATGCATCAACGAGTGACCCCGGCAGAAGTGCGCGGGCGCATCCCCCGGATTCGCCTTCAACCATTCCCCCAGCAGCTCCTGCGCCTTCTCATAGTCTCCCTGCGCGAAGGCCATCAGGCCGCGCGCGTAGCCGGGCTCCTTCGCGTCCTGCGAGACCCGTTCGACGAAGGCGATGTCGGTTTCCATCTGCTCCCGGAGGGTACGGCTTTCGGCCGTCTCGGCAAGCACGACTCCGCGGTTCCGATGTCGCAGCTCCTCATACCGCTCCGCTTCGAGGCGGATCCGGATCAGCCGGGCCGGAAGATAGTCGGGCGCGATCTGGATGCTCCGGTCCACCCAGGGCCGGGCCTCCTTCTGTTTGCGGACCAGAGAGTAGACTCTCGCCAGACCCATGCTGGCTTCGGGGTCGTCGGGCTGGACCTCGAGCGCCTGCCGGAACTCCAGGGCCGCCCGCTCGGTCTCCTCCGCAACGGATTCCGGAGTCCGGCGCAGATCCTTCATCGTCTGGCCCAGTTCCTCCAGAAGACGGCTCCCCTGCCCGATGAAGCCCCTCGCCTTTTCCCGTTTCCGCGCGTTCCGACCCGATTCCTCCCGCTCCTGCTCCAGCTGATGCCGCGCTTCGGCGCGGGCGTCTGTCTCGCGCTTCCATCGGGGGATGAGCAGCGCGGCGACCACGGCCGCGAGGCAGAGCCCCGCCGCGGAGGTCAGAACGATCCCCCGGCGGCGCGCCAGCTGCTTGGAGACCCGATACGTCCAGCTTGCGGAGCGGGCTTCGACCGCGTCGCCTTCCAGCCAGCGTCGAAGCTCGTCCGCCAGGACCCGCGGCCGCTCATATCGCTCTTCGGCGTCGAAGCTCAAGGCCCGCAGGACCACGGCTTCGAGGTCGCGCGGCGCCCTCGACGTCGGCTTCCGCGACAGAACGACGGGTTCCTTTTGTGCCCGCTCCAGCAGATCGGCCGCGTCGTCGCCCCGTCGCGGCGGCTCCCCGGTCAGGATCTCGCAAAGAATCGCGCCGAGCATATAGACGTCGCTTCTGCCCCCGACGGCCGACCGGTCCCCGCGGGCCTGCTCGGGAGACATGTATTCCAGGGTGCCCAGGACCGCCCCGGTCGACGTCCGCCCCGTCCCGGCCTCGATCCCCGAACCCCCGGCGACCCGGATCTCGTCCTTGACCCGGGCGATCCCCCAGTCCAGGACATAGACCTCGTCATTGGATCCGATCATGATGTTGGCGGGCTTGAGGTCGAGGTGCAGGACGCCGCGGTCATGGGCCTGCTGGACGATGGTCGAGACGCGCGCCAGGATGCGGACCAGGCGGCGCAGATCGCGGCCCGCCCTCATCAGCTCCGCGAGCGTCTCCCCTTCGACATACGACATCGCGTAGAAGAGGCGCCCGTCGGGCATCGATCCCAGATCGTGGACCGGAACGACGCCCGGATGGTCGATCCGGCTCATCGTGCGGGCCTCATCCCGGAAGCGCTGCGTCCAGGAGTCCTGGCAGAGCTCCTTCGCGAGGATCTTGATGGCGATGTTGCGGTCGAGCGTGAGGTCGCGGGCGAGGAAGACTTCGCCCATGCCGCCGCGGGCGATCCGGGACTGGATCAGGTACCGCTTTCCGAGGTTCAGGCCGAGCGGGGAATGGTCCTCGACGATCAGCCGGCTCAGGTGCTCCAGAACCGGATCCGGCAGGTTCATCCTTTCGGTTCCGAACCGAACAGATCGCGAAGCTCCGCCTCGGCCTCCGCTTCCGAATCGACGGTGTCGCGCACCCGGAGGAGGACGAGTTCGCGGAGACGTCGACGGACGCGGTACAGCACGTTGGTCACCTCGATCTCGCTCATGCCGAAGCGGCGGCCGAGGTCCCCGTAGGACGGAGGGTTTCCCGAAACGCCTTCGAGGTCGCGCGCGCGGAACAGCTCATATTCCGCCGCTTTGCCGGCTCCGCTGCACTCCAGTTCGAGCTCGTCCACCGCCAGCATCATCACCGACCTCGCCCACTCCCGCAGGAAGATCTCGTCCGGCGTCGACGTCCGGGCCGGCTGGAACGCCGCGGCCAGATCCATCGGGATATATGCCGCTTCGCCGCCCCTCTTTCGGGCATTCGAGAAGCGATGCTCCTGGCGCGCGAAATTGTCGAGGGCCATGCGGACGTAGGAGCGGAAGCGGCCGCGCGAGGGATCGAGGTTTTTGAGAAATTCCTTCTCGCAGAGCGCCTGGAAGAAGTCCTGGGTAAGATCCGCGGCTTCCTCGGGCTTCCGGCTCCAGCGCGTCTGGAAATACGCGGAGATGGGCCGCCAATACAGGGAGGCCAGCTCGTTCAAGGCCGCCCGATATCCCGGTGACGACGGGTCCTGCGCGGTCCGGAGCAGGGTCCAGCGGGTGGTCGGGAATGCCGCCGGAAGCAGCTTGAGGGGATCCGTGGTCTCGGTCATCGAGCCTCCCGTAGGCGGGATTATAGCCGCGTCCCGCAGTTCCCTCCAGAAGGAACCCGGTTCAATTCGCATTCCCTGAATACGGAATTCATCAAAGATGGTTCCGGGAAGTGCATACTCAGTCTCGCGACCGGGGGTGGCTCGGATAGGGAGGAGCTCGAATGGGTATCCAACAGAGACT
>Ga0137409_10000143_pt1 | contig 68993 bp, 72 predicted proteins | sample CZODoug1_16funga_FD_122059 | JGI IMG/M metagenome (GOLD analysis project Ga0137409, IMG submission 122059) | Vadose zone soil fungal communities from Angelo Coast Range Reserve, California, USA - CZODoug1_16fungal (Hybrid Assembly) | ecosystem: Environmental > Terrestrial > Soil > Vadose zone... | reverse complement strand
GGCGGCTGGACGATGTCGATGGCGTGGATGCGGATGCCCGGACAGACGTGGCCCGGCGCCGCGGCGTCGTTCCTCGGAATGTGGGCCGTGATGATGGTCGCGATGATGCTGCCATCCTTGGTGCCCATGCTGTGGCGCTACCGCCAGGCCGTCGGCAGGACAGGCGAGACGCGCTTGGGTCGGCTGACCGCGCTGGTGGGTGCGGGGTACTTCTTCGTGTGGACCGTGTCCGGAATGGCCGCGTTTCCGCTGGGGGTCGTGCTGGCGGCGGCCGAGATGCACCTGCCGACGCTGGCGCGCGCGGTACCGGCGGCGGTCGGTGTGGTCGTCCTGATCGCCGGCTTCCTGCAGTTCACCGCGTGGAAGGCGCGTTACCTTGCCTGCTGCCGGGAGGCGCCCGGGTGCGGCCGCACGCCGCCAGCCGCTGCCGGCACGGCCTGGCGTCATGGCCTGCGCCTCGGACTTCACTGCGTCCACTGCTGTTTCGGTCTGACGGCGATCCTCTTGGGTCTCGGGGTCATGAACCTTCGCGCCATGGCTGTCGTGACGGCCGCCATCACCGTCGAACGTCTCGCACCCGCCGGTGAGCGCGTCGCGCGAGCCATCGGGGTCGTTCTCGTCGCGGCAGGGTTGCTTCTGATCGTGCGGGCAGCCGGGCTCGGATGACGGACCCGCTTCGTGGGCCTCGTGCCAGCAAGCGAATCTCCCCGAGGCAGCCGCCAGAAACCCAGGGCCGAGGCAGCCGCCATACACCTTAGGGCCCGATCGATAGCCTTCTTCCGCACCGGGCTGTTTGTTATATTTGAACGAACGGGTTGCGGATCGTGGCTTCGAGGGCTTGCTCTCGCCCAGCGGCCCCTGATCACCGTGGCCTCGACATCGATCCCAAAACACATGCCTATCGCACGTCCCACGCCTCAAATTCGCCGCTATCAAGAGTGGCTGAAAACGAATTTCGGTCTGTCTTTCCAGGACTACAACCATCTGTGGCGTTGGTCGGTCACGGATCTCGATGCCTTCTGGCGCAGCATCTGGCAGTACGACCAAATCGAGTCGCCGACCCCGTTCGAAGGCGCACTCTGTGTCGACCGCATGCCGGGGGCAGTATGGTTCAAAGGCGCGCAGGTCAACTACGCACGGCATGTGTTTCGTCACGCCGATGCCGCGGAGGCACGCGGTCAACCCGCGATCGTGAGCGAGAACGAGCTGGGCGAGACTCGAGAAATCGGTTGGTTTGAACTCGAGCGGCAAGTCGCATCATTCGCTCTTGCGCTGCGCAGCCTGGGCGTCGAGCGCGGCGACCGCGTGGCAGCCTATCTCACCAACGGTCCGGAAGCGGTGGTGGCGTTTCTCGCCTGCTCCAGCCTCGGCGCCGTTTGGAGCGTATGCGCTCCGGATATGGGCATTCAGGCGGTCACCGATCGCTTCGTCCAGATTGAGCCGAAGATTCTCATTGCGGTTGAAACGGTTCTCTATGCCGGAAAGCGTCTGGATCGCCGCGCGACCATCGAGCAGCTGCAAAACGCGCTGCCCACGCTTCGCGCCACGATTGCGGTCGAGAGCGCTGATGCTCTGCGGAAGCTTTCAACGGGACCTACTTTCGGCGAAGCAATCTCACGTGCCGACGATGAGGTCGCTGCATTTGAACCTGAGTGGCTTCCATTTGATCATCCCATTTGGGTGTTGTACTCGAGCGGCACGACAGGACTACCCAAACCCATTGTTCACGGCCAGGGCGGAGTCTTGCTGACGGCAATGGCCAGCGCCAAGCACGGCGATCTCGGAGCGAGCTACTCCGGCGACAACGTCGGCGAGCGGTTTCACTGGTACTCGTCCACAGGCTGGGTCATGTGGAATGTGCAGGTCTCCGGATTGTTATCGGGGACCACCCTCTGCCTCTTCGATGGCAGTCCCAGCGGCGCGAAGGAAAGCCCGGACTGGAGCGTGCTGTGGCGCTTTGCGGCGCGACATCGGGTCACGTTCTTTGGCGCCGGGGCGGCTTTTTTTGCGAACTGCAAAAAAGCGGGGCTGCAGATTGCCGACTGCGGTGATCTTTCCCGCATTCGTGCTCTTGGCAGCACCGGTTCCCCTCTGGCGGAAGACGTGCAAAGGTGGGGCACCCTGCAGTTCGACGCCATCGGAACTGCAAACATCTGGTGGTACAACATTTCGGGCGGCACGGACCTCTTCGGTAGTTTTTGCACCGGCAATCGCGAGTTGCCGCAAATTGCGGGCGAAATGCAATGCCGACAGCTGGGGTCGGCGGTTGAGGCTTGGAATGACGCCGGACAGCCGGTCATAGATGAAGTGGGCGAGCTGGTATGCACACGCCCGATACCCAGCATGCCGCTTTATTTTTGGGGCGACCAAGACAATCAACGCTACCTGTCGAGCTACTTCGACATGTACAAGGGGGTATGGCGCCATGGCGATTGGATAAAGATCACCTCGAACGGCGGCTGCATCATCTATGGCCGCAGTGACGCCACCGTCAATCGCTTCGGCCTGCGCATGGGCACGAGTGAAATCTACTCGGCCGTCGAGTCGCTGCCCGAGGTACTTGACTCCCTTATATTGGACCTCGAGTACCTGGGACATCCAAGCCGTCTGCTGTTGTTCGTCGCGCTTCGCGAAGACTGCAAGCTCGCCGAGGAACTCATCAACCGAATCCAAGGGGCCATTCGCTCGCGCCTCTCACCGCGCTTTCTGCCCGACGACATCATTCATGCGCCGGCCATTCCTCGTACGCTGTCGGGGAAAAAGCAGGAAGTGCCGATGAAGAAATTATTTCTCGGTCATCCCGTGGAGAAAGTGATCAACCGGGAGACCATGGCAAATCCTCAGTGTGCTGATTGGTACATCGAACAGGCGCGGGCGCATGTTGCCGGCCGCAAAACCCTTGACGGCCAAAAGATCGACCGCGGCATTTAGCCCTTGGCCTCATGACCCCGGCGCCCAGCACGCCGGGCGACGACTCAGAACGCTGCCGGATAGGCTCCGCCGTCGAGCAGGATGTTCTGACCGGTGATGTACGCGGCATGGACGCTGCAGAGAAAAGCACAGGTCTGACCTAATTCCGCGGGAGTGCCGAATCGCTTGGCAGGAATCTGCGCCATGGCCTGCGCCGCCAGGGTGGCTTCCGGTTTTCCGGTTTGCTTGGAGGCGGCAGCGAAGCCGCCGCGCAAGCGCTGGGTGTCGAAACTGCCGGGCAGAAGATTGTTGATGGTGATGTTCTTGTCGGCGTATTTGCGGGCGACTCCGGCTACGAAGGCGGTGAGGCCCGCCCGGGCGGCGCTCGATAGATCCAATCCGGCCAAGGGCATCTTGACGCTGATGGAGGTGATGTTCACGATTCTGCCGAATCCGCGCGTTGCCATGGCATCGATGACTTTTTGAATGAGCTCGATGGGGGTGACCATGTTCATGGTGACGCCGGCCAGCATGGCCTGGCGATCCAGTTCGCGAAAGTCCCGATACGGCGGTCCCCCGTTGTTGTTGATCAGGATGTCGGGGGCGGGGCAGGCGGCGAGCAGCGCTGCCTGCCCTTCGACGGTCGACACGTCGGCGACCACGGGCGTCACCTCCGCCCCCGTGGCTTGCCGAATTTCCTCGGCCGTCTGATCGAGCAGCGCGGGGTTGCGTCCATTGATGACCAGTGAGACCCCGGCCTCGGCGAGCGCGCGGGCGCAGGCCTTGCCGAGCCCCTGACTCGATGCACAGACGATCGCCGTCCGCCCCCGAATTCCTAGATCCATGTGTTTACCTCGTGAATTGTCAGATTTACAAACGCGCCCAAGCGCTTGAAATGATCGCGAATCGATCGTATAGCCGGTATACCCTGGAAGCACAACTGCAACGCAGTGGAGTCATCATCATGATCAAGCGCATTCAAACCGGACCGCGCATGTCGCAGGCCGTCATACACAATAAGACCGTATACTTGGCGGGACAGGTTGCCCCCGGCGCCAGTGTGGCCTTTCAGACGCGGGAAATTCTGGCATCGATCGACGCTCTGCTGGCGGAGGCAAACACCGACAAGAGCCGGTTGTTGATGGCGACCATCTGGCTCACGGACATGGCTACTTTCGCGGAAATGAACGGTGTATGGCAGGCATGGGTGGCACCGGGCGAAGCACCCGCGCGTGCCACGGTCATGAGTTCTCACCTGGCATCGGCGGAATTCAGGATTGAAATCGCGGTAGTAGCCGCTCAACCGTAGACTTCAGTTACGCATGGAACTCACGTAGGCATGGAACCCACGCTCGCCGCCGCTCCGCGCTCAGCCGCCGTTCTCGAGGAATTGAAGCGCCGCGAGCCCATATTCCACAGACCGGCCGATCCTGCACCGTAGGTTTCGCCACGGTACCGCCATGCTCGAGCTGCAGAATATCCATAAGACCTTCGAGGGGAGATCCGTCCTCGCCGACGTGAACTTGATCGTTCCGAAGGGCGCCACTCATGCGTTGATCGGCTCGAGCGGTTCCGGAAAGACCACGCTGCTGCGGATCACCCTGGGATTGATTCCTTTCGACATGGGTTACGTCAAGATCAACGATCAAGCGCTGCTGTCGTTCACCCCGGTCGAATGGGCCGACCGTATCGGCTACGTGCCCCAGGACGGCGGGCTGTTTCCGCATATCTCGGGAAGGAACAATGTCGCGTTGATCGCGAAGATGCGCGGCTGGCGCAAGTCCAGAATCGACGACCGTGTGGAGGAATTGCGCAAAATCGTCGACTTGGACGCGGAGATTCTCACGCGCTTTCCGCGTGAGATGAGCGGCGGCCAGAAGCAGAGGGTCTCCATCATGCGCGCGGCCATGATGGATCCGGCCGTGATGCTGCTGGACGAGCCGATGGCGGCATTGGATCCGCTCATTCGACGGAGTGTGCAGCAGGAATTGAAATCGATTTTTCAAAGGCTGGGGAAAACGGTGCTTCTGGTGACCCACGATCTCGGTGAAGCGGTCTTTCTGGCGGAGCAGATCACCATGCTGCACGAAGGAAGAATCATGCAGACCGGGACCTACCGCGACCTGTTGCTCAATCCGGCCAGTCCATTCGTGAGTCAGTTCATCAATGCGCAGCGTACGCTTCCCGACGCGGGAGAACTGGAATGAGGCGCACATCGTTCATCGCAATCGCCGCGGCAACTCTGTGGCCATGCACTTCGTTCGCCGCGGACGGCATCGTGATCGGCGGCAAAATTTTCACCGAGAGCTACATATTGGGAGAGATGGCGGCGCAGACGATCGAGTCCTCGTCGCAGGTGCCGGTCACCCGCAAGCTCGGGATGGGAAGCACGGGCATATTATTCGAGGGTTTGAAGAGCGGCGCCATCGACCTGTACCCGGATTACACGGGAACGCTGGCGGAGGCCATTCTCAAGAGGCCGGAATTGAAATCTCTCGATGAGATTCGGCAGGCGCTGGCGGACATGGGTCTCACCATGTCGGGTTCATTGGGGTTCAACGATACCTACGCGCTGGCCGTGAAAGAGGAGTTCGCGGAGAGACACAACCTGCGCTCGATAGGCGATTTGATTCCCATACAGTCGGCGGTCAGGGCGGCTTTCAGTTATGAGTTCATGGATCGAAAGGACGGGTACCCGGGATTGGTCGACAACTATCATCTCGCATTCAATCCTCAAAAGATCAATCGCATGGAGCATACCTTGAGCTTCCAGGCGATCGATCAGAATGCCGTCGATTTGATCGACGTGTATTCGACCGATGCGAAAATAAAGAAGCTCGGTTTGCGATTGCTCAAGGACGATCACAATTATTTTCCGGTGTATCAGGCGGTCTGGGTGGCGAGAAAATCCTTCGTGGAGAAGCATCCGAGCGAATGGGAGGCGCTCCGCGGGCTCGAGGGCAAGATCAGCGAACAGGCCATGCTCGACATGAATGCGGAGGCCGACATTCAAAAGATCGATTTTGCCAAAATAGCCGCGCAATTTCTCGGGGCGGCGGCTCCGGATTCGCATGGATGGCTGCACGAGGTTGCACGCCGCACGAAGGAGCATCTGTGGCTGGTCGGCGTGTCGCTGCTATTTTCGGTCCTGGTCGGCATTCCTTTGGGAGTGACGGCGGTGCGTTTCCATGCCGCCGGACAGGCCATCCTGCTGTCGAGCGCCGTGATACAGACGGTGCCCTCGCTCGCGCTGTTGTGCTTCCTCATTCCGGTATTCGGCGTGGGGACGAAACCCGCCTTGGCGGCGCTGTGCTTGTATAGTTTGCTGCCGGTGGTGCTCAATACCTTCACCGGCATTCGCGCCGTGAACCCGATCCATTTGGAGAATGCGCGCGCATTCGGTTTGAACCGCCGGCAGGTGCTGTTTCGCGTGGTGCTGCCGCTGGCGAGCCCGACGCTGCTGGCGGGGATCAAGACCGCGACCATCGTCAGCATCGGCACGGCAACGCTGGCCGCACTGGTGGGGGCGGGCGGTTATGGCGCGCCCATCGTTTCCGGACTCTCGCTGAACGATGTCCCCACCATACTGACCGGCGCCATCCCCGCTGCCCTCATGGCCTTGGTCGCTCACGGACTTTTTGAAGTGCTGGGATTCATGTTGATTCCTGCGGGCCTGCGCAGGCGCCCCTAGACGCGGACCGTTGCGGTGGTCATGGCGCTGTGCCGTGGCGTGGCGCTGTGCCCGTGGCGTGGCGCTGTGGCGTGGACCGAATTTTGCGTTTATCCTCTGCGCGCTCAATTCCACCATGTTCAACTCCAAAGATGTCTACGACAGAGGGATGCAATCAATGAGTCAGCGTACGATGGCGGCCTGCTGCGTGCTCGGTGTCGCGGCAATCATTTTCACGCAATCTGGCCTCGCGGATGCGGTTCCCCCAGCGCCTCGACCCATCGTGCTGAAGGCCGCGCGACTGTTCGATTCGGTGTCCGGCAAGCTCACGGAGCATGGTGTGCTGGTGGTCTCGGGCACCAAGATCCAGGCGGTGGGCGGGGACGCCAGGATTCCCGAGAACGCGGAGGTCATCGACCTCGGCGACGCCACCCTGTTGCCGGGGTTCATCGATGCGCATGTGCATTTGTCGCAAGAGGCGAGCCGCAACTGGTATCACGATTGGTTCGACGGCATCATGCGTTTCCCCGCCGAACAGGCCATGTACGGCGCGCACTATGCCAAGGCCACGCTCGAGGCGGGCGTCACCACGGTGCGTGACGTGGGCTCCTCGGACTATGTCTCGCTGGGGCTGCGCAACGGCATCAATGCGGGAGTGATACCGGGCCCGCGCATGCTCGTTGCCAATTATGCGATTGGATCGACGGGCGGCCACGCAGACCAGGACCCGGTACCGGCGCAACGCATTGCCGTGGCAGGTCCCATCCAGGGCGTGTGCAACGGTCCCGAGGAGTGCCGGGCCGCGGTGCGCTATCAGATCAAGTACGGCGCCGACGTGATCAAGTTCATGCCCTCCGGCGGCGTGCTGTCGCTGTCCGACCCCGTGGACAATCCTCAGCTGACGCAGGAGGAAATGAACGCCATCGTTTCCGAAGCGCACGCCTGGAAGCGCAAGGTGGCTGCCCATTGTCACGGCGACCGCGCCGCCAAGATGGCCATCGCGGCGGGTGTGGACTCGATAGAACACGGCACCTTCCTCAAGGACGATACGCTGCTGGAGATGAAGAAAAAGCACGTGTACTTGGTGGCGACGCTGTTCGCCGGCGCGTGGGTGGGCGAACACCTGGACATGTTTCCTCCGGCCATCGCGGCGAAGGCCCGTGCCGCGGGAGCGCAATCTCAGCAGATGTTCCAGCACGCCGTGAAACTCGGAGTGCCGATTGCCATGGGCACCGATGCCGGGGTCGAGCCGCATGGCTTGAACGCGCGCGAGTTTTCACTGATGACCAAGAACGGCATGGCTCCCGCAGAGGTGCTGATGGCGGGTACGGCGGGCGGCGCCGACTTGCTGGGGCTCGCCGATCAGACCGGCACACTGACGCCGGGGAAATCGGCGGATGTCGTGGCGGTCGCCGGCAATCCGCTCGCCGACATGCATGCCACCGAACATCCGGTCTTCGTCATGAAGGAAGGCACGATCTACGTGGGCGACCCCGGCACCCGCGCCGGCCGATGATCTAGCTGCGCAGCTGCCACAGCAGGAACGCGTAGGTATCGGCGGCCTCGCGATCCTGCTGCGAGCGAGTCGATCCAAAGCCGTGCCCGGCGTCAAAGTCGACGCGCAGCAGAATGGGTTTGCCGGAACTCGTCGCCGCCTGCAGCCGTGCGGCCATTTTCGCCACGTGGAAGGGCGCGACGCGCGGGTCGGTGACGCCGGTGGTCAATAGAACCGCGGGATACGGGGTGCCGTCCTTCACGGATTGATAACTGTCGATGCTCTTGAGCGCGCGGTAACCCTCGGGTTCGTTGACGGCGCCCCATTCGGGCTCCTCGCCATAGCCGTTCTGCTCGACCACATAGCGCAGCGGGTTCGACCAGCCGACGCCATCGACGACCGCGGCGAAGAGGTCGGGGCGTTCCGTCAAGGCCCGTCCTACGGCAATGCCACCCGCCGAGCGTCCGCCGATCGCGAGATGCCGCGGCGAGGTATATTTCTTCGCCACCAGATCCTCGCAAACCGCGATCAAATCGTGCCAGGTGTTCGGCTTATTGGCGAGCTGCCCCGCCTTGTGCCATTCGCGTCCGTATTCGCCGCCGCCGCGCACATTGGCGTAGCCGACGATCGCGCCGGTATCGACCAGAGCCAGGGTCCGCCCGGCGAACGCCGGTGTGTAGGTCGCGAGGCCGTAGGAGCCATAAGCGGAAATCCAGGTGGGCGCGCGGCCGTCGAGCTTCAAACCCTTGCGGTAGATGATGGTGTAGGGAATTTTCGTACCGTCTTTGGCGGCCGCGAAAAATCGCTTGGCCTCATAGCGGCTGACATCGATCGAGGGCTTCGGCGTGATGCCGGTGTCGGCGATGCGGCCGCCGGTATCGACCGAATAGATCCCGGCCGGAGTGAGCCAACCGGTGAGCGAAATCAAGACGCCGTCCAGATCGGGTACCGCATAGACCGCACCAATGGTGCCCTCGAAGGGCAGGGCGATGTCGGCGACTCGGCCATCACCCTCGAGCTTTTGCAAGCGGCTGATGCCGCCATCCATGATCTTGAGATACAAGCCGTCACGTGCGCGCGAGGTGCTTTCGATCACGAAGGAGCCTTGCGGCACGACCACGGCGGCGGTCGCGAGGTTGGGAGCGGCGGCGGACGTCTTGACCAGACGGCCGCGCGGCGTGCCCTTGTTGACCAGCAAGTACAAATCCTCGCCGTCGAGATCGACGTCGGTCACCTCATCCTCGAAGGAGACTACTGGTGTCCATCGGGCGCGGCCCGCGATCGCATCGGCGAGCGGCGCAATGAACGCACGCGCCTCCGGCCGAACGTCGCTCAGCAGGAGAACCACGTGAGAAGAACCCCGGTACGTGACGATGTACGGCGCCTGGATTCGATCGTAATCGATCCCGGCGACGAGTCCGCGCTTCATGAGCACGGGATCTTTGGCGGGATCCGTGCCTAGCCGGTGAAAGCGCGCCTGGCTGTCGAGGAATCGTTCGGGAGTATCGACCTTCCCCGTGAGCTGGTTGTAAAAGAATCCGCTGCCGTCGTCGAGCCATTGAGGATTGGCGTCTTGGGTGTTGGCGATTCGCTCGGGAAGATCGCTGCCGTCGGCGACCGCGAGAACGTGCAATGTCGAATCCTCGCTGCCGTCTTTCGACAGGCCGTAAACCACATGCCGGCCGTCCGGCGAGGCACGCCACCAGTCCAGCGACACATGACTCTTCGCGCCGCTCTCCTGGGTGGGATCGACCAGCACGCGGTCATGGCCCGCCGCGCCGCCGCGCACGAAGAGCTTGAAATTGTCGGCACCCTGCGGCCGCTGCGTAAAAAAGATCAAGCCGCCCGCGCGCTGCACACGGCTGGTCGTCACCGTATCGCCCGACAGCTGCCGGACGCGTTTGAGCAGCAGGGCCCGGGCCGGCAACGCGTCGAGGATCGCGCGGGTGTGATCGTTCTGTCCTTTCAAGAACGGCAGCCACTCGGGGTCCTTGCCGTTTTCCATCCAGCGATAGGGATCGCTGAGCGATTCGCCGAAGTACGTGTCGTGCACGGCGTCGATGCGCGCCACCGGAGCGGGCGGCACGGCGGTGCCCGCGGCTGCCCACAAGCTCCTCCTCGGCATGAGAGTGATCGACAAAGCGCCGGCGCTGGCGGCGAGGAATTGCCGCCGGTCGAACCCGATTTTCATTAGCCAACTCCCGTACTTACATCGCGTCCCGTACTTACGTCGTGCCGCATGAACCTTCCCGCCCGGCGCCGCGAAGTGCCGTGGCTGGTGCCGCTCAACTGGTCCCGGCGGTGCCGAGCGGGAGCGTGCCGAGGAGCTCTGCCGCTCCATTCCACATCACTTGAATCCCGATACAGAACAGTAGGAAGGCAGACAGCCGCACCACGATGGTAGTTCCCGTCGCGCCGATCAAACCTGCGAGCCGCGCCGAGTTTCGATAGAACCCGTACACCAGCAGGGACAGCAGTGCCGCGGCGGTGAGTGTCTCGATGAAGAATTCGAGCGACGCGGCATAGGAGCCGCGGGGGCGGCCGGCGCCCAGGGAAATCGCCACCGAAATCGTTCCCGGGCCGGTGGTGAGCGGCATGGTGAGCGGATAGAACGCCAGCCGGCTCGGCGGGACATCGATGGAGCGCGGGCTCGGGGTCTCGCTGCGGCGCTGCTCGGTGGCGTCGGGCTCGTTCAACATCCGCCAGCCGGACATGGCGACGATGATGCCGCCGGCGACCCGCAGCACCGGGATGGAGATGCCGAAGAAGCTCAGCACGTAGGCGCCGACATACAACGATGCGGTCACGATCGAGAACGCGTAGATCGACACCCAGCGCGACACCCGCGAGCGCACACGAGGGTCGAGCTCGCGGGTCGCGCCGAAAAATATGAAGGCCCCCGACAGCGGGTTGACGATCGAGAACAGGGCTCCGAACGCCAGCAGAAAGGTAGTCACTTGAGCTCCATGGGCGCTATCCGCACGGCGTCATCCGCCGCCGTCTTGTTCGCGCAGGCGATGGCTGTCCGCGGCGACCAGGTCGAAGCCGTAGACGCGCCGCAATTGCGCAATTTTTTCGAGGGTCAATCGCTTGAAGGGCGGCTTGTTCTCCAATGCATGGAGCGCAATCCCTTCGAGCAGGTCGCCGAGCGACAGGTCAAGGTATTCCGCCAATCCTTTGAGCACCTTGAGGAGCCGCTTTTCCAGCCGCACGCCGGTCTGAATGCGTTCGACTTCGCGCGGCGCGGGGTGCGGCGGGGATCTTTTGGCGGTCATGGCGAGTTCCGGTCAGAGGCCTTGGCGCGAATGATCGCAGGTTTGCGGCGGCAAGGCGTTAATGGTACCTTGGTACCATTGTACCGACAAATGCCCCCGTTCGACGAGTTCCCCGTCGACGTGAGCCCGCCGACCGATGAGCCCATACCGATGATCGCCGTGATGCCCCAAGCTCCGCGCACTCAGATGCGCAGTTTTCACCTCGACGCGCCGCGCGGACGAGTGTTCCCGCTGTTCACCGCCCGCGGCGAACGTGAATGGGCGCCTGGATGGGACCCGGTGATGCTGAGCGGCGCGGAGGAACGCGGCAGCGCGTTTCAGACCCGCAATCACCAGGCCCACACGACCACGTGGATCGTGATCGACTACCGGCCGTCCGAGGGTCGCGTGAGTTACGCGCGGTTGGCGCACGGGTCCAACATCGGTTTGGTCGACGTCATTTGCACGGAATCCACGCAGGGCGGCACGGATGTGAGCGTGGCGTACACACTGACGCCGCTGCAACCGCAGGCGGAAGCCTTCGTCGAAGAATTCCTCGATCCACGGCAGTACGAGCGCATGATCGACGAATGGCAGGCGGCCACGAGTGCCGCGCTCGCGCGCGCCGCAGCCGGCTAGACGGCAAGCGCGCTCAGGAGCGACGTGTCTGCCGGATCATCCGATCCGGAGTCGGCAGCGTGGATGTAGAGTCCGGCATTCTGCCGCTTCGCGTGGTGCCGTTTCGTGACCGTGGTCAGGCATGTGACGCGCTTCTCGGGGAAAGCTCATCCTTCGAACCACAGGTCTGATATTGCAGTTGAATTCATGCGTCACGGGTACGAAACGATTCGCCTCGATCATCTTTGGATACGCTACGGTATCGCGCCAGGGCAGCCGTCACGGTTCCTCAGCGCATCGTGCGAGGTGAAAGCCCAGGCGCAGATCAGGGCGAGGATGAGCACCGGCACGAAAGCGGCAAATACCCAGAACGCCGCGGTCTTCGCCGCGGAGATGGAAATTCCTGCGGCGAGTCCGGACAGATTGGCCGCGATTCCCACGGCGGCGGCTCCCACCGCGTAGCCGATGCGCTGCATGGTTTCTGGCGACGCCACGGCCAGTGGTTGCTCGTCCTCATCCGATAATCGAGCCATCCGGTGCACGATGGACGGCCAGCATAGGCCGAAGCCGAGGCCCTGCAGGAGAGCGCACAGTACCATCCCTGCCAACACACCGGCGGGTACCGCGACGGCGAAGCCGCCGGCTCCCAGTGTGATCAGAGTGGCTCCTCCCCGAATCAACCATCGGTCCGCCGACAGAGGCGCCTTCGACACGGCCAGGGTCCCAAGGCTCCATGCCACGGCTTCGCCGGCGAGGATGTATCCCGAAACGAGAGGCTGCGTGCCGAACAAAATCTTCAAGATCAACGGGCCGTACGCCCAGAAGCCAGTGGTGGCGGCCGACAGCGCAAATACCATCAGAAGCCCCGCCCCCACGGGATGGCGGAAATCCAATACCTGCACCGGAAATAGCCGCGCGCTCGCGCTGCGGTCCAATCGCGCCGCCAAGTACAGGAGACTCCCGCCCAGGAACGATCCGAAGACTGACATCCGGATGCTGTCGGTGACGCTGCTCTCTGCGATGAGCAGGGTCGCGGTCGACAACACCAGCAAGGGCAGCACCGACCAGCGCTTCGCGGCTGGTCGAGACGGCGCCTGCGTCGGCAACCACACGGATGCAAGGGCCCAGAGCACGACGGCCTGAACGGCAAACGCGAAGAACGCCGAGCGCCATGCGTGCAGGCCGGCAAATATGCCGCCGATCAACGGACCGAGCAACGACCCCGAGCCCCAGATCATAGCGACGATGCCAAATAGCCGGTTCCACCAGGATTGGGTGAACCATTCCTGAATCGCGAGATAGCATAGAGAGAGCAGCATGCCACCGCCGATGCCTTGAGCGAGCCGGCCCGCCAACAGGACGCCCATGTTCGGTGCGAACCCTGCGATGAGACATCCACCGCCATAGACCAGCGCGGCAAACCCCAACACGCGTTTGACGCCGAGCCGTTGACACAGCATGGGTGCGGCGGCGGCGGCCACAATGGCGCCCACCTCGTACAGCATGATGGTCCAATTGATGAAGGCGATGCCGCCGATGTCGTCGACGATGGCCGGCGCAATGGTGGCCGTGACGAGACTGTCCGCTGCGTGCAGCCAGATGCCGACGCAGAGCACGAGAAAACGTCGGCGGTGGGGCACGGCTACAGGTTAGCGCGCAAAGCTACGCGTCGGCGTGCAAAACTACACGTCGCCTGCCTGATAGACCAGCTGGTAGCGGCCGGCGTCAGCCTTCTCGAGGAATTGCAGCATTTTCGCGCGGTGTGCCGCGAATGGCACGCTCTCGGAGAAGCGCTTGAAATCCTCGGCCGTGTCGAACACGCTCACCATCACGGCTTTGCTGTGGTCTTCCGCTCGGAACAGGCGGCTGCCGCGCGAACCCGTTGCGCCGGCGCGAAGTCCGGGCAGCGCCGCGGTCTGCAGCGCCAGGAAGTCGTCCAGGGCGCCCGGCTTGGGTGTGAAAATATTGATGACCACCACCGGTTTCGTCTCAGCATTCATGTGTCGTTTCTCCATTGTTGTAAAGACCACTGGCCGGTACGATACAACCTCAAGTTAACTTGAGGTCAAGGGGGGATGATGGACACTGGGATTGACGCCGGCCGCATCCGTAAAGAGCTCAGCGTGGGGGAGGTCGCCGCGCGCAGCGGAGTCGCGGTATCGGCGATTCATTTCTATGAAGCCAAGGGATTGATTCGCAGCCGCAGGAACCAGGGCAATCAGCGGCGCTACGCGCGCGAGGCCTTGAGACTGGTGGCAGTGATCAAGGTGGCGCAGCGCATCGGCATCCCGCTGGCAATGATCCGCGATGCGTTGGCGACTCTGCCGCACGGGCGCACGCCCACCGCGGCGGACTGGCGAAAACTGTCCGCCAATTGGAAGCGGGGATTGGATGAGCGGATCGAGAAGATGATGCAGCTGCGCGACAGTCTTACCGGCTGCATCGGTTGCGGGTGCTTGTCGCTCAAGGTCTGCCCGCTGCGCAACCCCAGGGATCGGCTGGGCGAGGAGGGTCCCGGCCCGCGATTGCTCGAGCCCTAGCGGCGCTTGCGAACAGCGCCGCTCTCGCGCAAGCTGCAGCCCGTGACTCTTCCATCGACGAGAGAACAATGATCCAGACCGGGCGACCGTTGACGCGGATCCTGGGGCTTGGGTTTGGTCTGGCGATGGTCTTCGGCGGCACGGTGGGCGTCGGTATTCTGCGGCTCCCGGGAACCCTGGCCGCCGCCCTTGGCGATTCACGGCTGATCGTGCTGTTTTGGATCCTGGGCGGTGTTTATTCGCTGCTGGGCGCGGTGGCCGTGGCAGAGCTCGCCGCCATGATGCCGGAGGCCGGCGGGTTTTACGTCTATGTTCGGCGCGCCTTCGGCAACGGACCGGGATTCGTGGTGGGCTGGAGCGACTGGGTCAACCAGATAGCCTCGCTTGCCTATGGCGCGCTCACGGCGGCGACCTTCATGGGTACGCTGTGGCCGGCGGCCGCCGTCAATCCTCGAGCGCTCGCCGTGGCGATCATCGGCGGTTTCACGGTGCTGCATTGGACGGGCCTGCGCATCGGCAGCACTGCCACGCGCATCATCAGCTTGAGCGTCGGCCTGATGCTGATGGTGCTGGTGGTGGGCTGCTTTCTCACGACGCCGGTCGCGGCGTCCGGCGCGCCGCCGCCGGCGATGTCGGCCGTATCGCTGCCGCTGATGTCGCTGGGCATGCTGGCCGCCGTCGTGACCGCCCTGCGCGCGGTGTTCTTGACTTACGATGGCTGGTATTCGCCCATCTACATGGCGGAGGAGAGTACCCAGCCGACGCTCACCATGCCGCGCGCCATCATCGGGGGTACGGTGTTGGTGGCCGCGATGTATGTGATCATCAATATCGCCATACTTCGCGTCCTGCCGCTGCCGGTGCTGGCAGCGTCGCAACTGCCGGCCGCCGATGCCGCGCGCGTGGTACTGCCGCGGGGCGGCGCCGAACTCGTCACCGTGATTTCGCTCATGACCGTGCTGAGTTTGATCAACGCCATCATGCTCATGACGCCGCGGATACTGCTGGCCATCGGCCGGGACGGCTTCTTCACGCAAAAGGCCGCGCAGGTGAGCGCCGGCGGCACGCCTCGGGTCGCGTTGGCGATCACCAGTCTCGGCGCCGCCACGCTCATCATGAGCGGCACTTTCGAAGAGATCGTCGCGGTTGCCGCCGTGCTGTTCCTGCTCATCTATATCTCCACCTATGCCGCGCTCATCGTGCTGCGGCGTCGGGAACCTGCCACGCCACGGCCCTATCGGGCCTTCGGTTTCCCGTTCACGACGGTCATCGTACTCGCGGGCTGCCTGGCGCTATGGATCGCCGCGATCATGGAAGACTGGCACTCCGCAGTGTTCGCGGGCATCCTGTTGATCGCCTGCGTACCTGTCTACGCATGGATCGCCCACCGCCGGCGCCGAAGGCTGGGCGAGCCGGTGGCCGTCAAGGTCGCGCCTCCGAACCCCACTTGATAGGACGTAAGATGCAGCGGCCGAAGCGTTGGAGTTTGCGCGGTGCCGCGCTATTGCAGAGTGCTGGTACGGCTGCTGCAAGGGCCGGCGTGGTCGTTGCGGCCGCAAGGGTAGGCGTAGCCGCTGTGGCGGCGGTCGTCGCGGCATCCGCGGCAGCGACGGTGACGGCACCGGTGCCGGCCGGCGCTGCGCGAGCCGACCAGCTCGCCTTCCGTGAGCTGTACCGCGAACTCATCGAGACCAACACCAGTCATTCCATCGGTAGTTGTACGCTGGCGGCCGAGAAAATGTCGGCGCACTTGCGGGCGGCGGGATTTCCGGAATCCGATCTCCACGCCTTCGCCGAGCCTGCGCATCCCAAGGACGGTGGATTGGTTGGGGTATTGCCGGGGAAAGAGCCAGGGGCGAAGGCGATTTTATTGCTGGCGCATCTCGATGTGGTCGAGGCGCGGCGCGAAGATTGGACCCGAGATCCTTTTACCCTCATCGAGGAAGGCGGCTACTTCTACGGCCGCGGCACCTTCGACGACAAATCGATGGCCGCTGTGTGGGTCGATACCCTGGTTCGCCTGCGCAAGGAAGGCTACAGACCCAGGCGCGCCATCAAGATGGCGCTTACCTGCGGCGAGGAAGCCGGCTCCGCCTTTGAAGGTGCCGAGTACCTGGTCAAGCACGAGCGGCAACTCATCGACGCCGCCTTCGCTCTCAACGAATTCGCGTATGGCGTTCTGGACGCTCAGGGTCACCGCGTCGTCATGGAAATCCAGGCGGGCGAGAAGACCGACCAGGACTATCGCCTCGAGGTGGTGAACCCCGGCGGCCACAGTTCCCGGCCCGTCAAGAACAATGCCATCTATCATCTCGCCGCGGGATTGACGCGCCTCAGCCAGTACGAATTTCCGGTGCAGCTGAACGACACTACGCGGACCTACTTCAGCCGCATGTCCACCATCGTCGGCGGCGAAACCGGCGCTGCCATGAAGGCATTGGCCACTGACGGCGCAGACGCCAAGGCGGCGGCCGTCCTGTCGCAAGACCCGCGGCTGAATGCCATGCTGCGCACTACCTGCGTCGCCACCCTGTTGGACGCGGGACACGCCAGCAACGCGCTGCCGCAACGGGCACGTGCGAATATCAATTGCCGTATTTTCCCCGGCGTGGCGATCGAGGAGGTGCGCGAGATGCTGAAGGGAATACTGGCGGACCCCGAGATCTCCGTTACTACCGTCGAGCCATCCGATCCTGTGGTGCTGCCGCCGCCGTTGACGGCGGCCATCATGAAGCCGATCGAGCAGGTCACGCGCCAATTTTATCCCGGCATTGAAGTTGTGCCGGTGCTGCAGGCCGCGGGCACCGATGCCATTTATCTGGCCCACGCGGGTATTCCCACCTACGGTATCAGCGGCATGTTCGTGGATCCGGACCTCAGCAATGTTCATGGCCTGAACGAGCGCATCAGGGTGCAATCGTTGTATGACGGCCGGGATTTCTTATTCTCCTTGGTCAAGCTCTACGCGGGGCAGGTGCGCTGAGATTATCTATTGCCGCGGCTACAACGGGCCGAACAGTGGTGAGTCAGTACGGATCGATGGTCGCTGATTGGCTAAAACCCCGTAATTCACGGACCCGGAATACCTTCCTGATTGCAGCGTTCGCATTCGGTTTGACGAGCCAAGAGGCAAATGGTCTATTGTGCGTATGCGGACGCAAGGAGGGCGCAAGTGTTATCGGACATATTCGTCGACATATTCGTCGCGTTTGTTTGTTATACGACATTCCCGTCGTCTAATTATTAGTTAGACCACCGTTGTGCGTATCAGGATATCGGAACGCGGCGCGAAATTTGATGTCGGTGTGGGGCTCGCTCTGCTCAGTTCGATTGGGGCGATGATTCTCCCGCTATTTATCGTTATCGACGCTCTTTTGGGTCGGTTGACATGGCTTCTCCCATTGTTGATCTCGGCGTGCGCGATCGGGGCTGCGCTCGGCGGCGCACTAACGTCCCGCCCGTTCACCGCCGCGGCCGGCTTTGCCGCCGGCTTATTCGTTGGCGCGGTAGTCCTGATCTGTAACTTCGTAGTCGTCATTGCCGACGCTGGTGCGGTGAATGCGAAGAGCGTGGCTTTCCGGGTAGTAGCCATTTCCCTCGCCGGGGGTGTTCTACTTTTGGTAATGTCGCTTCTATTGCGGCGCTCCGCTCGGCGTTGCGGTGAGGTAGTCTAACAATCGGTTCGAGCGATCGCGGGTCGCGTCTTCGGTGAGCCAAGGAGGGAATCGATGGAAGCGACCAGTAAAGGCTGGTCTGAAGGGAGGAACGTGATCGGAGACGTTCTGAAATTTGGATTACTCGTCCAGCGGGTGCGAATCCCGTCCGGTCAAAGCGTAGACCCGCAGGCCGGTAGCGAGCCTTGCAGCGGGACAGGTAACTGTCCTGTTGATGCGTAGGTACGCGAGAGTGTGAGCCGTGAGAATGCAGCCCCGTAATCTCTCTCATTCTGGTGCCCAAGGCTTCATCGAGCTGGAAGGCAGCAGCGCTGCTCGCGTGGCGGTCGAGTGGGTAGCGCAACCGGCGGGGTGTTCGATCACGGCGCGTGCTCAAGAGGATGGGCCAGTCATCTGGGAGGCCCTGTCTGTCCTGCAGGAGAGGCAATTGAATGCAGGTAGGCTCAAGCGAGGGGAACCAGAGCTTGAGACGAAGCAGCGCAGGGAGTCGGAGGGCCGAATAGGAGCTGTGACCTCGGGGAACGTAATGGCACGCGGACCCGGGCGAGCAAAGGCGGCCCGTGCGGATGTGAACTTGCGGAGGGCAACATGACCGACGCTTCGACGTCGCTGGACATGTCAACGGGACTTCGCAAGGTAGCGGTGAGAGCGAAACGGGAGCCTGCGGCCCGGTTTCATTCGCTGGCCCACCTGATCGACGAGGAACTGCTGGCGCGGGCGTTTGCCCGGCTGCGCAGCGATGCGGCGGTGGGGGTGGACGGCATCACGAAGGAGCAATACGGACAGGACTTGCAGAACAAGCTGCGGGACCTGCACGAGCGGCTGAAGACGATGCGATATCGCCATCAGCCGATCCGACGGGTGCACATTCCCAAGGAGAAGAAAGGTCAGACGCGCCCCATCGGCATCTCGGCTACCGAAGATAAGGTAGTCCAGAATGCACTGCGCGAAGTACTGGAGGCGGTATATGAGCAGACCTTCATGGACTGCTCGTATGGCTTTCGCCCCGGTCGCAGCGCGCACGATGCGGTGCGGGCACTGACCCGCGCGGTGAATGAAGGCGAAGCGAACTGGATCTTGGAGTTTGACGTAGTGTCCTTCTTTGACAGTGTGCGCCGATCGCAGCTGTTGGAGATACTCCAAGAGCGGGTGGCTGATGGGTCGCTTCTGCGGCTTATCGGCAAATGCTTGCATGTCGGAGTGCTGGACGGGGAGGAATTTACCGAACCGTCCGAGGGTACGGTCCAGGGCTCAACCCTATCGCCGATGCTCGGCAACGTTTATCTGCACACGGTATTGGACCGGTGGTTCGCCGAAGAAGTCCGGCCTCGGCTGCGTGGCAAAGCCACGTTTATTCGCTTTGCCGATGACGGTGTCTTCGGATTTGAACGCCAAGACGACGCAGAACGGGTGCAGGCGGTGCTGAGCAAGCGAATGGAGCGCTTTGGGCTGACCTTACACCCCGAGAAGACTCGACTGCTGGATTTTCGCAGACCCTCACGGTCGCGAGGAGAAGGCAGGAGTCCGACGACGTTCGATTTCCTCGGGTTCTGCTGGTATTGGCGGCGAACCCGCGCGGGAAGTTGGGCAGTGACGTGCAAGACCCGGCGTGCAAGGCTGGCGCGGGCCATACAGCGAGTGCATGTATGGTGTCGAGACAATCGGCACTTGCCGGTCCAGCAGCAGCACGCCACGCTCGTGAGAAAAGTGCAGGGTCACATCAACTACTTCGGGGTGAACGGAAACATCCACAACCTGAAGCGCTTTGGGCATCAGGCGAAACGGAGTTGGTTCAAGTGGCTCAACCGCCGTAGCCAGCGGGCACGTCTCACCTGGGAGAGGTTTGAGGACCTCCTTGAGGCCATGCCTCTACCGAATGCGCGAATTGTCGTAACTATCTGGAGATAACGATGAACAAGCGACCGCAAGACACATCCGCGGAAGAGCCGGACGGCGGAAATCCCCACATCCGGTTCCGGGGAGGGCCCAGGCAGGGTGACCGGCCTGGGCTACTCAACATTGGGATAAATCAGCTTCGTTTGAGGGCATCGTATACCCGCGTCGCTCAACCTCATCGTTAGACACCCTTCATTGAGGTAGTGCCATGTCTGATCACTTCATCGTTGTGGTGCCTCGCGATCCCAGGCTCGTTCCAACTGATGAAGTGCAACGGCGTATCGTCGGGGTGCTAAATCGCATTGCCCCCAGCGCAGAAAATGTCACCGCCGAGGTTTCCCCGCAGGTTCAATTCTTCGATTGTGGTCAGAATTTTCAAAGAGTACTGTGCCCTCATTGTTCCTCCGAAATAGGCATTGATTGGTGGCAAGATCGTATGGACGGCGACACCGATGGTATTGGGTTTCGGCTTGACAGTTATGAGGCGCCTTGCTGCGCAAAATCGGTTAACCTAAACGAACTGATTTACGATTGGCCGCAAGCGTTTGGGAGATTTAGCTGGACCGTTCAAAATCCGAACATCGGTGAATTGACTGACGCGGCGAAATTGGAGCTGGAGGCAGTAGCCGGCTTTGCTCTGGTCCCGATCCAAAGGTGCGTGTAGGTTGTCTAACAATCGGTTCGAGCGATCGCGGGTGGCGTCTTCGTTAAGCCAACGAGAGGGTCGATGATCGGGAGTGGACAATGTGGATCAAGCAGCTTCGACTGACGGGACCGGCAACGAGAACCCCCGTGCGATTTTCCCCCGCATTATTGCTTGCCGCATCCCTGCTCCTGACTGGTTGTGCGTCGGATGGATCGGCGCCGCAGCGAGTGTGCTTTCACCGCAACGAATCGATCGAAAAGGATATCGGCTACTGTCAGGCGCTTCGAAGCGGCAACACGCTTCATATATCCGGCGTCGCCGGCGAAGGAAGCATGGACTCGGCAGTTCGCTCGGTCTACGAGCGGCTCAGAAGAATTCTCGAAGCAAATGGTCTGTCTTTCGCAAATGTCGTCAAGGAGAATGTATTTGCCACAGACCTTGACGCTTTCATCCGGAACAAGGAAATCCGCAAGGAATTTTACGGTTCTGCACTGCCTGCTGCGACGTGGGTTCAGGTCCAGCGCCTATATATTCCGTCGCTCGTCGTCGAAATCGAGCTGACGGCTGAATACCCAAAGTGAACACGTCGCCGTGCAATCGGTTCGACTGTCTCTCGAGGAAATGACACTCACGGAAGCCCAAATGCTAGTCATCGGCAAATGCCACTGCGGAAACATCACGTTCACGCTCGACTGGCCGGAGGATCAGCCCGACGTTCCCGCGCGCGCGTGCAATTGTTCGTTCTGCGTCAAGCATGGCGGAGTGTGGACTTCCAATCCGCGCGCAAAACTATCGGTGGTTCTGCACCAAGCCGACCTCGTTTCAAAGTATGTGTTCGGCACGGAGACCGCTGCCTTTCACATCTGCACCCGTTGCGGCACGGTGCCGATTGTCACCAGCGAGATTGCCGACCATCTCTACGCCGTCGTCAACGTCAATACCTTCGAAAACTTCGATTCCGCGCGGCTGCGTCGAGCAACTGCGAGCTTCGGCGATGAGGATGTAGATTCGCGTCTGGCGCGCAGGCGCAAGAACTGGATTGCCGATGTCCGTATCCTGAACTATGTTTCCTCCTAAGCACAAAGGGCGTGGGTTCGCCTTGCTTCGCCCAACAATCGATCGACGAATCGCGCGGCCGCACCGAAGGGGAAGCGTACCGCCTCGGAGACTGCCAATGAACGACGAGAACTCGTTTCGGACCTTCGGCGACTTCTACCCCTTTTACCTGGGCGAGCACGCCAACCGCACCTGCCGACGGCTGCATTTCACCGGCACGAGTATTGCTTTGGCGCTGCTCATCACCGCCGTGGCCACGCAATGGTGGTGGCTCATTGCGGTAGGGTTCGTCCAGGGATATGCATTCGCCTGGGTCGGCCACTTCTTTTTTGAGCACAACAAGCCGGCAACGTTCAAATACCCCTGGTTCAGCTTGATCGGTGACTGGCGACTTTGGTGGGATATCCTGACCGGCAAAGTTCGGATATAAAGATCCGTGGGCCATTTTCTCTACCCACGCCATTTCCTATTGCTCCTCTGTCTCAGCGTCTTGTTGGCCGTCATGCCCCGGCCGCACACCCCGAGTGATTTGAACTCTTTCTTCGCATTGTACGGAGCACTCCACGCCTCGGCGCTGTCGCTCACCCTCCGGGCACGTCAACCAATCTGGCAAAAATGCCTGTTCGTCGCCATCGCCGCGGGTCTCAGCGTCATATCCCTTCGCGTCGGCATAGTCGGCGGACACCTATCAGAAACACTCCCCGGAAATTCCCGGCTTTACGCGGCCCTAGGCTTTTCAGCCGTTATCGGCGCACTGATCTACGCGATCCTGGTCCGCCTGTTTTGGATTCCCGCGATTACCCCAAGCTCCCTCGCCTTAATTTCCCTCAGCTGTCTCTTGGCGACCCTCGTCGCACTGTTCACCGGAAGTTATCTTCACGTTCTTGGCCCGTGGTGGCTCGCGGTTCTATGGTGGCACGCGTTTTCAGGTGCCCTGTGGTATTGCGATCTGCGGCCGCTCAAGGACTGACAGGCGAGTGTACGTGCTCAGGCCGCACACCCACTCCCAGGAACTGAGCGGGCCAGCGCCGCAGCCACGGCACGGCGTCCAATACCTTCAAAGGCCATGGCACCGTCAACGCACGCACACGGCCCCCTGAAACCGTAGGCTTCAGCACCCGATTGTGCATGGCCACCTGCAGTCCCTGGATTACCTTCACGGGAAAGAGCCGGCGCTGTCGCACCGTATCAAGATCACTGTCCTGCAGCGTTCCCGCTCTCAATTTCGCGGCGAGCAGATTGGCCGTCGCCACCGCATCTTGGATCGCAAGGTTGATGCCCACTCCGCCCACGGGAGACATGGCGTGCGCCGCGTCGCCGATACAGAGCAAGCCCGGCCTGGACCACGTCGTCAGCCGATCGACCGAGACGCTCAAGAGTTTGATGTCGTCGAAGGATTTCAATTCGTCGACTCGGTCCGACAAGAAGCGCGCGCCGGCCGCGACAGCGGCCTTGAACGCCTCGAGCCCTTCGGCATGTACGCGCCCGATTCCCCCCTTGCCGATGACATACGCGCATTGCCAGTAGTCGTTGCGGTCGATGGTCACGATCATCGTGTCGGCGCCGAGTCTTCCCAGCACCTGCTCCGGATCGCCGGGTTTTTTCGAGAGACGGAACCAAAGCACGTCGATCGGCGACCCCAAGTCCTGCACCACCAGCCCGGACGCCGCCCGCACCGTCGAGGCCCGCCCGTCGCAACCCACCACCAGATCCGCGCGAATCTCGAGCGGGCCGTCCTGCGTCCTCACCTCGACGCCAACCACCCGCCCCGCATCCTCGGTCAGATTCGTAACCTCCGCCGACAGCATGACCTTCAAGCTGGGAAAGCGCCGGCCTTGGTCGGCCAGAAAGTTCAGGAAATCCCATTGCGGCATCAGCGCCACGAATTTACAAGGCGCCGAAATACGCGCGAAATCCGCGATCTTGACGCTGGTACCGCCGATCTCGGCCGATAACGCCCGAATTTCGGAATGCGGCAACTTCAGAAAATCATCGATCAGCCCCAGCTCCTGCATGATCATCAGGGTCGAGGGATGCACGGTGTCGCCGCGAAAGTCGCGCAGAAAATCCGCGTGCTTCTCCAGAACGACGGTCTTGACGCCGGCCCGTCCCAGCAAAAGCCCCAACATCATGCCGGCCGGTCCACCGCCGGCAATACAGCACTGAACTCGCAGCGTGTCTGCCATACCCTCGCCAATATACGCCGACAGCACCGGTCGCCAAAGCCGGGCGGCGCCCGCCATAGCCCGGCGTCTCCGCGCCGGCCGGTCTCCCATCCCGTATTCGCAGCCGCGCCATCTTGGTAAGATTCCGCATGATGCAGTTCGCAGGTCTCTAGCCTCGACTTCGGCGCCGGGAATCATCATGCAAATCAATCAAGGCGGCTGTCTCTGTTCGGCGATTAGGTTCCGCATTTCCGGGGAGCCCGTCTACTCCAGCATTTGTCACTGCGCGACCTGCCGCCGAGCGAGCGGTGCCCCGTCGGTCGCCTGGCTGACGTTCGACCGCGGGCAGGTCGAAATTCTCTCGGGCCACCCACGCACCTACCGGTCTTCGCAAGGGGTCGCCCGGCAGTTTTGCGGTACCTGCGGCAGCCAACTCTTGTACGAAAGTGCGCAGAACCCAACGACCATCGATATCACGACCGCATCGATGGACAACCCGAATCTGTTCCCGCCGACCTTGGAAACCTGGGTGGAACACCGGGTGGCGTGGCAGACCCCCGATCAGAGTCGAGCGCTGCATCCCGGGAGCACCCAATGACACGGCAATTGATCAGCTCCGGATCCAAATTCGAGCAGGAAATCGGGTATTCGCGAGCAGTCGTCGACGGCGAATGGGTGTTCGTGTCCGGAACGACGGGCTTCGACTACGCGACCATGACCATCTCCGACAATTTGCAGGCTCAGGCCGAGCAGTGTCTGAAAAACATTCAGTCGGCATTGCGGCAGGCAGGCGCCGACTTCGGGGACGTCGTGCGAGTAACCTATGTACTGCCCGACGCCGCGCGCTTTCCCGACTGCTGGCCGATCCTGCGGAAATACTTCGGCACGGTTCGCCCCGCCGCAATGATGATCTCCGCCGGATTGTCCGACCCCCGCATGCAAATCGAGATCGAAGTCACCGCACGCAAGCGCTCCGCATGAGCGATACTGTAACCGACCGCAAACACTCTCCATGAGCAACACCAACGCCACGAGTTCCTTCTACGATGGCGGCTGCACCTGCCGCCAAGTGCGCTACCGCATGACGTCAACACCGCTGATCATTCACTGCTGCCACTGCAGCTGGTGCCAGCGAGAAACAGGTTCCGCATTTGCCCTGAACGCCATGATCGAAGCGGATCGAGTGCAATTGCTGACAGGCGACGTCGTAGTCGTCGACACGCCATCCCAGAGCGGCAAAGGCCAGCGGATTTCACGGTGCCCAATCTGCAAAGTCGCCGTTTGGAGCAACTACAGCGGCGCCGGCGACATCATTCGTTTCGTCCGCGTCGGTACGCTGGACGAACCCGCGCGTTTCCCGCCCGACATCCACATTTATACCGGGACCAAGCACCCATGGCTGACGCTCCCGCCCGATATTCCGGCAGAGATCGAATACTATCGAGCCTCCGAGCGCTGGCCGGCCGAGAGCCTGGAACGTCGCGCCGCGCTGCTCGCGAAATTTCCGCGGCCGCGCTAGCGTAATTATTCCCCCACGGAGGAGCTGTCGGTGCTTGGCATTCATGATCTCTGGCTGTTCGTCCTGTCCGGTTTGCTTTTGAATGTCACACCCGGGCCGGACACCCTCTACATTGTCGGGCGAAGCTCCACGCAGGGCTCGCGGGCGGGTGCCGTCGCTGCGCTCGGAATCGGCGCCGGCGCCCTCGTGCACATTTGCGCAGCGGCTCTCGGTTTGTCCGCGATTCTCGCCGCGTCCGCCACCGCTTTCACCGCCGTGAAAATCATCGGAGCCGCCTATTTGGTGTATGTCGGTGTGTCACTCATTCGATCAAAGAGCTCGACTCAATCATCGCCAATTGCCTCTGGCATCCGGCCGACCCCGATGCGGGGCATCTTTTTCCAGGGCTTTCTCACCAATGTCTTGAACCCCAAGGTTGCGCTGTTTTTTCTGGCGTTTCTGCCGCAATTTGTTTTGTCGGATGCGCCCTCGAAGCCATTGGCATTCTTAGTCCTGGGAGCGATCTTCGATTTCAACGGCACGATTTGGAATTTGCTCGTCGCCTGGTCCACGGCGCGAATCAGCGGCCGGCTCGGGGCCAGCGATCAATTCAAACAGTGGTTCAATCGCTGCGTCGGGAGCCTCTTTGTATTCGTCGGGATCCGGCTTGCATTGGCCCACGATCGCTAGCGGCGCGCGACTCACCGCCAAAGAAGCCCGCTCATGGCCAACGGAACCCTCATGGCCAACGGAACCCTCATGGCCAAAGGAACCCTCATGGCCAACGGAACGCTCATCGCCAAAGGAACGCAGGGACGTGCAGTGATGCGCTGCCGTTCGCAATGCAGCAGAGCGAGCTGAACGGCCTGTCGAAAAGCCTTTCCCCGATGGGCTGTTACGGGCGGGGACACGGGGGTTTTCAGTGACCTAGCCATTCCAAGGGTATGCTAATGTTGCGCCGATGAAAACGTGGAGAGACCCTAAGTGAAAGCCTTGCTCGTGATTGTCGGCTGGTGCCTTCTGTTGGTGTTGTGCTGGCCGCTGGCGGTCCTCGCCATCGTTCTTTGGCCCCTGCTGTGGCTCCTGTCGCTGCCGTTTCGCGTGGTCGCCGTTACCTTCGATGCCCTGTTCGCGCTCCTGCGGGCGATTCTGTTTCTCCCTGCGCGTCTATTCGGATACCGCGATAGTTCCGCGGGCCGTCCTTCGTAACCGGCGAACCCGGGCTTGCGCCGGTTCGATACGCACGTGAGCAGCGTCACGCACCGAGCGCCCATCAGCGGACCTCATCGATGATCTCGGCTCGGGAAGCGCTCGCGCTTTTGCAAGAGGGAAACCGGCGCTTCGTGTCGGACGTGAGCAATCGCGACGCCATGGCGAGCGGCGTGCGCCGTCTCGAGTTGGCTGCAAGTCAAGAGCCATTCGCCGCCATTCTCGGCTGTTCCGATTCTCGCGTACCCGTCGAAATCGTCTTCGATCAGGGCTTGGGGGATCTGTTCGTCATTCGCGTCGCCGGCAACATCGTTGCTCCTTCGCAGATCGGCAGCGTCGAGTTCGCCGCCGAGCAATTCGGTACGCGCTTGGTGGTCGTATTGGGCCACACTGAGTGCGGCGCCATCGAAACGACGCTGCAGCAACTGCAGCGGCCGATCGAGAATCAGTCGCGCAATTTGCATTCCATCGTGGATTTGATACGGCCATCCGTCGAAAGCCTGCTGGCGACGGAACTCAGACACGATCTTCGCGCCTTGCGCCGTGCGGCGGTCCGCGCGAATATCCAAGCGTCGGTGAAGCACCTGCGGCACGGCTCGGACATCATTGAGCAGCTCATCCAAAAGGCCGGACTCATGGTCGTCGGCGCCGAGTACTCCCTGGAGACCGGCGTCGTCGATTTCTTCGACGCTTTGCCGGAGACCAACTCCTAACGGCCAAGAGCGTTCGTCGCCATGGCGTACGCGCGGGCTGCAATGAGGATGCAATGGCCAATCGCGAGCATTTGAACAAAATCGGTATCGGAAAACTGCCCGGCCACCTCGGCATCGTCGTCACCCATGCGGATGGATCAGAAGTTTCAGCCGAGATCGCGGTCACAGAGACGCACATGGCGCCCAATGGATACCTGCATGCGGGAACCGTGGTCACCCTGGCGGATACCTGTGCCGGTTACGGATGCGTCCTGAATCTGCCCCCGGGAGCGACCGGCTTTACCACGGTCGAACTCAAGTCCAACCATTTGGGCACCGCCAAAGAAGGAACGATTGTAGGCAGCGCGAAGCCTGTGCACCTCGGTAAAACGACCCAGGTCTGGGACACGGTCGTTACCCACAAAGATACCGGGAAGACCATTGCGTTGTTTCGTTGCACGCAAATGATTCTGTACGCCAAGTAAAGTTCGATCGGGGAGGCACTATGATCATTGACCATATCGGAATCACCGTCAGCGACTACGACAGGAGCAAGCAATTTTTTTGCCGTGCCCTGGCGCCGCTCGGCATCGAATTAGTCATGGAAGTGGAAGAATGGGCGGGCCTCGGAAAGGGAGGCAGGCCGGAACTTTGGCTCGGCGTCGGCGGGCAAAAGCAAAGCCCATTGCACATTGCCTTCATCGCCGACACTCGCGATCAAGTCCGAGCATTTCATGCGGCCGCACTCGCGGCCGGTGGTACCGACAATGGACCTCCGGGGCTTCGAGAGATATACCACCCGAACTACTTCGGCGCCTTTGTCCTAGACCCGGACGGCCACAATGTGGAAGCGGTCTGTCACCGTCCTGAACCCTAAGGTCGCCGGCGTTTCGTCGCGATATGACGCCGCCCAGAAGCCGCGCCGAGTATGACGGTAGGATGCACCGAGTTCTCGAGCACATCGACCGGCGGCTCGATCAACCGCTGGACCTCGAGACATTGGCCGACGTCGCCCATTTCTCGCCCTTTCATTTCCATCGACTGTTCTCCGCCTGGATGGGCGAGACATTGGGCGATTACTTGCGCCGCCGAAGAGTGGAGATCGCGGCGACCCGTCTGGTCGCGCAACCCCGAGTGCGCGTTCTGCCGATCGCACTGTCGGTGGGATTCGGGTCCGCGGAGGCGTTCGCGCGCGCGTTCAAGACCAGGTTCGGCTGTTCGCCGACATCATGGCGCGAGCAACAATCGGCGCTGCGCTCGGCGAAGAGCAATCCTGGTCAGGTGAATCGCAATACGGATCAGGCACCACCGCAGAACTTGGCAAAGAATGATGCCGTTCATCACCTATCACCGGAGGCATCTATGAAAGTGGAACTCATCGATCGACAACCCACGACAGTCGCCTATCTTCGGCACGTCGGTCCCTACGGCGCGCCCCTCATGACATTCTGGCAAGAGACGGTTTATCCCTGGATGGTCACGAGCGGCTTATTGCAGCAGCCCAGGTATGGCATCAGCCACGATGACCCGGCCATTACTGCACCCCAACAATGTCGGTATGACGCAGCCTGCGAGGTGCCGCCGGCATTGACGACGCTCGGTAACGCGCTCAGGACCACCATCCCGGGTGGCAAATACGCCGCTCTCAGTTTCAAGGGCACCGTTGCCGGCATCGAACACGCATGGACCGCGATGCTGCGCGACTGGCTGCCATCCAGCGGCCTGCAACTCGATGGCCGGATGATGTTCGAATACTATCCTGAAGGTTCGAGCTACGATCCCGCGACCGGAGTATTCGATTGCAAGCTCTGTGTCCCGGTAGTACCGCTCTGAAGGGTGTCGCCTTGCATAAGCGGCGCCGGCGCAGAACTATCAAGGGGCGCTGGACGCCGCTTACCGGCGGCGGGTACTATCGCCACCCCGGTGCAACGCGCCCGTAGCTCAGCTGGATAGAGTATTGCCCTCCGAAGGCAAGGGTCACTGGTTCGAATCCAGTCGGGCGCGCCAATTTCTTTAGGTCCTGTCCGCCGTGCGACTCACTTCGCGCCGGCAACCACCGGGACGCTGGCCTGGCTGGGTGTCGCCGCCGCCGCGCCCGTCGGCCGATCAGAACGACGAAGACGGTTGCCCGCGCCGGCGAGAGATACTGCAAACAATCGATCGAGCAAGCCGCGCGTCGATCCGCCGCGATTCATCGAGCGGCTGGTCCACTGCAGCGACGGGTCTCCCCGCTTACCCGCCTGCAGAGAAACCGTGCTCCCGCTCGATTCCCACAGGGTCAGCAATCGCACGCGATCATGCGATCGGTATTCCGACATTCGCTGCCAGACCGTACTGCCGCGGAGCATGGGAGCGTCGCCGAAGGCGTTCACGGCGGGATCGCGGTCGAAGAGCGTAGGCTTCCGCGGACGAAAGTCCGTGGCGGAGAATAGCTGCCTATCGGCGGCGGTCGGCGCCGTAAAGAACTCCGGAGCGGTGACAAATGCACGGGCCGGCGGCGGCGGCTGACGCAAGTTTCCAAAGTTGGGATCCAGCGTGGCATTGGCAATCGACACGTGGTCGCCCGCCAGCGCCTCGCCGGTTCGGACCAAGGTGAACAACACCAACCCCACCAGCATCTTGTCGCGGATGCTATTGCAACGTGCCGCAAGATCGAGCAACGGCACACTATTGGATCGACGAAATTCCGACATGGCTGGAGACTTCGAGACCGGGGCTCCGCCAGCATCCTCCAACCATGCGGAGGCCTCGTGTGACACACGTCACAGAATTGCGCGGGCGCCGCAGTACTCTAGCTCATGTCAACATAATCTGCGCACGGCGAGGAATTATGTTCCTCGTGCGGTGCGCTCAACGCGCTCAGATATCCGCCGGGTCGCGATATACGGCTCGTCCAGCCTCCCAATCGCGGCCGTCGAACGGCTTCACGGACATCGATTCGATGGTGTCGCTGTCGATGCAGCGCGCGTTGACGCTGACTCCGTCGGGATGCGAACGAGGAATGTAGAACGCCTTCACGCCGCAGGTGGAACAGAAGAAATGCTTGGCGACGTGCGTGTTGAACGAATACGTCGAGAGCGCTTCGCGGCCGCTGACGAGCTTGAATCGGTCGGCCGGCACGATCAGGTGCAGGTATCCGAACTTGCTGCAGATGGAGCAATTGCAGTCCGCCACCTCGAGCTTCGCCGGCGCGACCACTTCGAATCGCACGCGGCCGCAATGACAGCCACCAGTGTGTGTGCGCATGTTCGCGGCTAGTGTTTGTGCTCTTGCGCCGCCAGATCGGCGACCAGCGACAGCAGACGCTCCTGGCCATCCGCCGAACGCACATCGGCGACGTATTTGCCGTTCACGACGAAAGTCGGAACGCCGTCAATTCGATAGCGTTGTACCAGTTCGTCGGCTCTCTGCAATGCGGTCTCCACGGCGAAGGAGTGGTAGGCCTTCTTGAAGTCGCTTTCCGAAATCCCGTGCTTCGTCACGAACGCCGTTTGGATGCGTTCGGATTCCGACGCGTTGTTCGGGTCGGCGGCAACCAATGGATTGCCGTTGACGTGAACTTCCTTGAAGATCTCGCCGTGCAGCTGATCCAGTTTGCCCATGTTGTCCAGCGTGTAGTACAGCCGCGCCAGGGAACGATGGCCTGCGTTCCACATCACATGAACGCGCGAAAAGCTGATGTAGGCCGGCTTGGTGTTCTTCCACGATTCGACCAAGGAGTCGATCGCATTGCAGTGCGGGCAGGCGTACCAGAAAAACTCCAACACCTCGACCTGCCCGGCGGGGACCGCCGTCGGCTGAGCCGGTACGATCCGCGTGTAGTTGACACCTTCCTGCCACAACGCCGGCCCACTCAGCGTGGCGGCGGATGCCGTGGATGTCGAGGCCGCAACCGTCGAGGCGACCGCCGCCAACAGAGGGTTGTGCGCGCCGGTGTCTCCGGGTACGTCCTCGACGGTCTCGGAACCGTCTTCATTCATGCGAGTGAGCTTCGACGGCAGGTCAGCCGCCTGCTCAGCGGCTTTCTGCTGACCGGCGGCCTGCGTAGCCGCCGTCGGCGCGGAGGTTGTAACACCGGCGGGCGGGCGCTCATTCGCGGATTGCTGTTTGCCGCAAGCGGTCAGCGCGAGCGCCAATCCGGCGCACAAGGCCAGCTGTCGAAGGCGCATGGTCAGCGTAGACCCTGTAAGTACGATGCCAGATTGCGGATGTCGTCGGGCGATAGGCGTTTGGCAATGGTCTGCATGATGCCGTTCGGACCCGTCGGGCGGGCACCCGAGGCGTAGTCGTTCAACTGCTTCATGACATAGACCGATTGTTGCCCGCGCAGGGCCGGAAATTTCGCAGGTTCGTTGCCGCGGCCGGTCGGGCCATGACAGGCCATGCATGCCGGAATCGCCCGCACCTGATCGCCTCCCCGATACAGCTTTTCGCCGGCCTGCCAGTAAGACGGATCGGCTTCCAAGCCGGTGTTGGTCAAGCTGTCGAAGTAAGCACCCAAGTCAGCCATGTCGTCCGGGCTCAAGGTCGCTGCGTTCGGCAGCATGATCGGATTGGTGCGTTTGCCTTCCTTGAAATTCTTTAGCTGCTCCGCAATGTAATCGGCGCCGATGCCGGCGAGGCTCGGCCATTCGGGATTCGTGCTGTTGCCGTTAGCTCCATGACAAGCCTGGCATACGATGGCCTTGGTGGCGCCGGTCTCGACGCTGCCGGCCGCTAACGCCGAATTGCTCACGATCGCGCCGGAAATTGTTGCTGCAAGAATCCAAAGCCGCTTCATGATCGCCTGATACCCCATGCTAAGGTGAACTGTTGTCAACCCTAAATTGTACACTAGAGTCAATAATTTGCGTTCAAGCGGCGGCCATGTCGACCTACCCCCATGTGAAATTCCTGACCAGTGCGGCCGAGGCCCATCAACTCGCGCCGGACAACGGCCGAGAAATTGCCTTTGCAGGACGCTCGAATTCCGGCAAATCGACCGCGATAAACGCCATCACGCAGCGCACCGGCCTCGCGCGAGTCAGCCGCACACCGGGGCGAACGCAACTGATCAATTTCTTCGAGCTGGCACCCGAACGACGCCTGGTCGACCTGCCGGGGTACGGCTTTGCCAAGGTGCCTGAAAAGGTGCGGCTGCACTGGCTGCAACTGATGGAACATTACTTCAATGTCCGGGAGTCGCTGGTCGGACTGATTTTGATCGTCGACAGCCGCCGGGGCCTTGGCGCCCAGGATGCGGGGATGCTCGAATGGGTTCTCGCCAGGGACCGGTTCGCCCACGTCCTCCTCACCAAGACAGACAAGTTGAATCGCCGCGACGCACAGCGCGTCTTGCGCGACACCACGGCGGCATGCTCCGACACATCGGTGACCGTGCAATTGTTCTCAGCTCATGAAAAAGAAGGTCTTGAAGAGGCGCGCCAAGTCATGGATCGCTGGCTGCAATCCCCATAAAAAAAGGCCCCGGTGGTTACTTTGAAGCAGCCACCGAGGCAGACCAACCCGGCATGGGGATGACAAACCGGGTCATTCCCGCTCAGGGAGAAGAGCGGGGAGCGTCTTTCACGCTCATTAGGTTAGATGGGGACGCTGCCCGAAAGTTCCAGCCCTCGCCCCAGCAATTTTGTTAGTAACTTTTACACATGCCGCGGAGCAGCGATTATGGGTCGCAGCCCGAATATAGGGCGGATTCTGCCCCAAATCGCGGAGATATGCATGTTGTTCTCGTGCTTGGAGCGCTGCCCATGGCCGCCCCTCGAACACAAGGGCCTATCCTTACGGCCTTGGAGTTGAGGCGGCGCCCCTAAAGCTAGTGTGCTTCGTCCCAGTTTCGGCCCACACCTACATCGACTTTGAGGGGCACCGCCAGCGTCGCCGCCCGCGCCATGTGGGCCCTGAGCGGCTCCACGATGGCCTCGACGGCTTCGTCCGCCACCTCGAGGATGAGTTCGTCATGCACTTGCATGATGAGCTCTGCCGGCATCCGCGAACTCTGCAACCACGCGTCCACCTCGATCATGGCGCGCTTGATGATGTCGGCAGCCGTGCCTTGCATGGGCGCGTTGATCGCGCTGCGCTCGGCATATTGGCGCAGCGCCTGGTTTCGCGACTGGATCTCCGGCAGGTACAAGCGCCGTCCGAAGACCGTTTCCACGAAGCCAGTTTCGCGCGCCTGTCGCCGGGTCTCTTCCATGTAACGCTTCACCCCGGGATAGCGCTCGAAGTAAAGATCCATGTACTTCTGCGCGTCCCCCCGGCCGATTCCCAGCTGGCGGGCCAGCCCGAATGCCGACATCCCATACATCAAGCCGAAATTGATGGCCTTGGCGGATCGCCGCTGATCGGCGCTGACTTCACCCAAGGGCGTGGAAAACACCTCGGCGGCGGTCGCCTGATGGACATCGCGGTCTTCGGCAAAGGCCCGCAGCAAACTCGCATCGCCCGACAAATGCGCCATGATGCGCAATTCAATTTGCGAATAATCGGCGGCGACCAGCGAGTGACCCGGCGGCGCCACGAAGGCCTGCCGAATGCGCCGTCCCTCCTTCGTCCGTATCGGGATATTTTGCAGATTCGGATCTGTCGACGAGAGTCTGCCGGTGGCGGCGACCGCTTGGTGATACGAGGTATGAATGCGGCCGGTTGTCCGATTGATCTGCTCCGGGAGCGAGTCGGTGTACGTCGATTTGAGCTTGGCGACTCCGCGATACTCCAATATCAATTTGGGCAGGGGATACGTCGCGGCGAGTTCTTCGAGCACGTCTTCCGCCGTCGACGGCTGGCCGGTGGGGGTCTTGCGAATCACCGGAATTCCGAGCTTGCCGAACAGGATTTCCTGCAGCTGCTTCGGCGAGTCCAGATTGAACGCACCACCGGCTTCGGCGTGAGCCTGCGCCTGCAGCTCCAGCATTCGCGCCGCGAGCTCCGAGCTCTGGATCCGGAGCAGATCACGATCCACGAGCACGCCCTTGCGTTCCATGCGGTACAGCACGGACACGAGCGGCTGCTCGATGGTTTCGTAGACTGCCTTCAATGTCGGCAGCGCTTCGATCTGCGGCCACAGGGCGAGATGCAGCCGCAGCGTGACGTCCGCATCCTCCGCGGAGTACTCGGCGGCGCGGTCCACATCCACTTGATTGAACGTGATTTGCTTCGCGCCCTTGCCCGTAACCTCTTCGTACGCAATGGTCTTGACGCCGAGATACTTCGCCGCAGCCGCATCCATGTCATGGCGCGTCGCAACGCTGTTGAGCACATAGGATTCGAGCATGGAGTCAAACCGCTGCCCTTGGAGCGCGATACCGTAGTTCGCAAGGGAGTGCGCGTCGTTCTTCAGATGATGTCCCAGCTTTGGCTTGGCCGGGTTCTCGAGCAGCGGCTTGAATGCCGCAAGCACTTTCTCCCGATCGAGCTGGTGCGGGGCTCCCGTGTAGTCATGGCCGAGCGGCACGTAGGCGGCTTCTCCCGGCGCGACCGCGAACGACAGGCCGACGATGCGCGCTTGCATGTAATCGAGGCTGTCGGTTTCGGTATCGAACGACATGAGCGGTGCGGCGGCGAGCTTGGCGAGCCACGCGTCCAACGCATCCTGCGAAAGAATCTTGTGATAATCGCGTGCAACGGCAGGCGCTTCGACAACCGCCACCGCCGCCACGGCGTGGGCCCCCGCGGTTTCCGCCATGACGACATCGGCCGTCGCCGAACTCCCTGCCGGCACCGCCGGCTCGGGTACCGAACCCAATGCCTTGAGCAGCGCTCGCAATTCCAGCCGCGTGTACAGTTCGCGCAGCCGTGGAAGGTCCGGTGCGCCGGCGGCAAGCCCTTCGGCGGTGATGTCCAACTTGAGCGCCGTGTCGATGGTGGCGAGTTTGCGCGACAGCTCGAGCATCGCGAGTCCATTGCGCAAATTCTCTCCCACCTTGCCGCCGACGTCGCCGGCGTGAGCGATCAGCTCATCGAGAGTTTGATATTGACCGAGCCATTTGGCCGCAGTCTTGGGACCCACCCCGGGGATTCCTGGAATGTTGTCCGAACTGTCGCCGACCAGCGCGAGATAGTCGACTATCTGCTCCGGAAACACATCGAATTTCGACTTCACGCCGGCGCGGTCGAGGCGTGTATTGCTCATCGTGTTGATCAATCCGATGTGCGGACCCACCAGTTGAGCCATGTCCTTGTCGCCGGTCGAGATCAGCACGTCGTAGCCCGACTCCGCGCCCTGCTTTGCCAGAGTGCCGATCACATCGTCGGCTTCGACGCCGGCGACGCGCAGCAGCGGCAGTCCCATTGCGGCCACCGCGTCCAAAAGCGGCTGAACCTGCGAGCGCAGGTCATCGGGCATGGGCGTGCGATGCGCTTTGTACTGATCGAATAGCTCGTCTCTGAACGTGCGGCCGGGCGCATCGAACACCACCGCAATCCGTTCGGGCGACTCTTCCTTGATCATTTTGTTCAGCATGTTGAGCACGCCCAAGACCGCCCCGGTCGGTTCCCCTTTCGAGTTGCTGAGCGGCGGCAGCGCATGGAAGGCCCGATACAAATAGGAAGAGCCGTCAACCAAGATGAGTTTGCGGGAGCTCATGATTTAAGCGACGGCCGGGATCAGGGCTTGGCCGCCGCGTCCGACGGGCTCTTCTTCGTTTCGTCAGAAGCAGGCGTGTCGGCCGGTGCCGGCGATTCTGACGCGGGAGGAGCAGGAGCAGGTGCGGTCGGCGCAGGTGCGGTTGGAGCAGGTGCGGTCGGCGCTGGCGTAGTTGGAGCAGGTGCAGTTGGAGTGCGCGGGCTCGACACCGTCTTCTTGTGCTTCGGTGTATCCGGAAGCACCAAGGGTCCTTTTTGACCACATGCGACGACGAGCCCGGCGAGGCACACAGGAATCCACAGACGCACTATTCTCATGGCGAGAGTATACCGCGTGGCGCGCCGCGGAAGTTTGACCGGAACTTCTAGCGCCGGCAGCCGGTCCGAAACTGCAGTACTTATATTGGAGACGTTGATGAAGCGGATTTCAGGAACCTTGTTGGCAATTCTTACCGTTGGCGCGTGCGCTGCTTCGACTGCGGCTCTGGCAGATAATCTGGCCGGATTTTATGTTGGCGCCGGCGTGGGCTATTCCACGGTCAGAAGCGACGACTCCGCGTACGGGCTTCCCGGCTATTTCAATGATCACCAAACGGCGTGGAAGGCGATCGTCGGAGTGCGGCCGATTCCTTTCCTGGGCGCCGAGTACGAATACATCGACTTCGGCCATCCGAGCCATGATTACGGTTACGGCGGCATCAATTACTACGGACTTGATTCTCATCCGCACGCTTCGGCGCTGTTCGGCGTGGGTTATCTACCGCTTCCGATACCGTTCATCGATGTCTTCGGCAAGGCCGGCGTCGCGCGGCTGCAAACGGACGTCACCACCTTCGTTGGGCAGACGTGTCCTGTGTATCAAAATTGTCCGGGGAATTACTTCCGTCACGAGCGAACCTATGACAGGTTCGCCTACGGCGTCGGCGTGCAGTCCAAATACTGGGGTGTGACATTTCGTGCCGAGTACGAGCGCATCAACTCTCAGTTCGGCGACCCAGACGCTTTGACGGTCAGCGCGACCTGGACTTTCTAGCGATGAGGCATTCTCGCATCATCCTGCGCTAGAGGGGTGGAGCGACGAGAGACAGTCATTGGCTGAAGCGCCGGATGCTTCAGCGCTTCAGCCAATTCGCGATGAGCGCCGGTCGCGCGCGGCGAGGTGGGCATCTATACTTCACGCCCATGAAATCAATAGTTCGAGACCGTACCTCCCGCCCCTTGCTGCTCGCGTTCGGAATCGCCGCGCTGGTCGGTTGCGCCAACAAAGATCTCGTGTCGAGCTCGGGCGGCGGCGACGCCGCCACTCGAGCGCTGCGCGCCAAGATCGACACCATCGTGGTCATCTACGCCGAGAATCGCGCCTTCGACAATTTGTACGGCAATTTCCCGGGCGCGCACGGCCTCAGCGAAGTCGTGGCTCGCGATGGCCGGCCCTTGCCGGCTTATATTCCCCAGGTCGATCGCAACGGCTCGGTTCTTCCGAGCCTCCCGCCGACATGGGGCGGCGTCACGGCCCCGGGTATCACGCCGGTGGTGACGGAAGCCCAGAGCGCGGGCTTACCCAATGCGCCGTTCTCGATCGAGCACGCCTTTGCGGCGCAGTCCAACGTCACTCTGTCGACTTCCACGGTGACGCGCGACTTGGTCCATCGCTTCTTCGAACACCAGATGCAAATCGACGGCGGCAAGAACGACGGCTACGCCGCCTGGTCCGATGCCGGCGGTCTCGTGATGGGACACTACGACTCCACCCCGTCGGCGCTGTATGGGCTCGCGAAGGAGTTCGTGCTGGCCGATAACTTTTTCCAAGGCGCCTTCGGCGGCTCGTTCCTCAATCACCAATACCTGATTTGCGCCTGCGCGCCTGAATACCCCAATGCGGACGCGGCGCCGGCCAAACCGTCCATAGCGATACTCGACAAGGACGCGGCCGGAAAGTACTTGCCGCGGCTGAAACAGTCCAGCGACGGCAAGCTCTCCGCCTTGGACGCAGCGCCCAAATTTGCGAAAAGCGGCAATATCACGCCGGGCAACTATTTCGGTGACGGCAAGTTTTACGCGGTGAATACCATGCAACCCGCGTATCAGCCGAGCGGCAACAAGCCTGCCGCCACGGATGCCGAGTACCTCCACGCCGATCTCAACAATGCCACGACGCTGCCGCCCCAAACTCAGGCCACCATCGGCGATGCACTGGACGCCAAGCGCGTCAATTGGATTTGGTATGCGGGTTCCTGGGACGCGGCGCTCGCCGACGGGCGCCGGCCGCCGCTCAAACCCCGCGAAGCCATCTATGCGCCCGCGACCCCCGGCGGCAATCCCGATTTCCAGCCGCATCACCAGCCGTTCAATTATTACGAGCGCTTCGATCCGGTCGCGCACGCCGACCAGCGAGCCGCCCATTTGAAGGATTACAGCGCGCTTCTCGCCGCCGCCGCCGCGGGCCGCCTGCCGGCGGTCACGTTCTACAAGCCGCAAGGAAATTTGAACCAGCACGCCGGCTATGCGTCGGTGGCGGAAGGCGACGCGCACATCGCCGGCTTGGTCGCAACGCTGCGCGCGAGCCCACAGTGGCGGCACATGGTGATCGTGATCACCTACGATGAATTCGGCGGCGCATGGGACCACATAGCGCCGCCGCAAGGCGATCTTCTGGGTCCCGGGACGCGCATTCCCGCGCTGATCATTTCACCGTTCGCGAAGCGCGGCACCGTCGATCACACCCAGTACGACACCGATTCGATTCTTCGTTTGATCACGCGGCGCTTCGACCTCGACGTATTGCCCGGGATCACGGCGCGCGATAAGGGACTTGCCGCGCATGGCGCGCCGCCGATGGGCGACCTGACGAACGCGCTCGACCTGGCCGAGTAGCGTCCAGCGGTCGCGCGGCGGGGTCAGGAGAGCCGGCGGGCAACCGAAGAACACAGTTGCCCGCCGGCTCTCCTGGCCCCACCGTGCGAACACTGGCGTCGGTCGGCAGACGGTGCCGATTGCGACGGGCGGGCCGTTGTAGAGCGGCCCAGCGCGAAAGGTCTGGGGGTAGGGAGAGCCTGCGGGCAACTGTATCCTTCGTTGCCCGCAGGCTCTCCCTACCCCCAGACCCCTACGAGCCGCTCAATCTTCCGCGCGAATCATTTCGACTTGGGCTTAGTGTCCGACTGCGCGGGTGGCGCCGCGGGCGCTCCGCTCGATTTGACGCTCAGCAACTCGACCTCGAATATCAACAGCGAACCGCCGGGAATCCCGGGCTTCGGACTCACGCCATAGGCGAGCTCCGGGGGCACGAACAGCTGCCATTTGGCGCCGGGCTTCATCAGCACCAGCGCCTCTTGCCAGCCTGGGATCACGCCGTTCACCGTGAATGTCGCCGGCGCACCGTGCGCGTATGTGCTGTCGAATTCCGAGCCATCGAGCAGTTTGCCGCGATACTGTACCGTTACCGCATCGGTGGGCGCGACCGCGGCAGCCTTGCGGTCTCCCGGCAGAATGACTTTGTATTCCAGGCCCGAGGCCGTGGTCGTGACGCCTTTCTCGCGCCCGTTGCGCGCCAGAAAATCCTTCGCCGCCGCCTGGTTGCGCACGACCATGGTCTCCATCACTGAGTGCACGAAATCCTGGACCTGCTGCCGATCGGCCGGGGTGCTTCGCTTGCCTTGCAAGCCGTCCTTCAATCCGCGCGCAATGGCATCGATACTCACCTGGTCGCTGATCCCCACGCCATGCATCTGCTCACCGAAGGTCAGTCCGAACGAGTAGCTAATCTGGTCGGTGTTCTGCGCAGCCGCCGGATCGGCGGGGGACGAGTTCGTGGGCGGCGGCGCGGCCGGCGCAGTAGAGGGGGTTTGGGCGCCGACAAGGGGCGCGGCTGCAACCATGGCCCACGCAATGCCGACCTCACGCAGAATTCCGATGCGGGTTTGTTTCATGGCGCGACGATACGCCACTCAGGGTTGCAAAGGCCAGCGCGACATCAGGCTCCGAGGGAGCCGCGCCGGATCACCGCCATGGTCAAGCGCGAAGTACAGACCAATTTACCCGTCTCGTTCACGATCTCGATGATCCAGACCTGGGTGCGCCCTCCCAGGTGAACGGGCCGCGCAGTCCCGGTGACGATCCCCGTATGCGCGGGCCGCACGTGATTGGCGTTGATCTCCTGGCCCACGCACTGGTATTGCGCGGCGTCGACGCACATGGTCGCACCCGTGCTTCCCAGGGTTTCGGCGAGCGCCACCGAAGCGCCGCCGTGCAGTACTCCGTACGGCTGGCGAGTCCGCCCGTCGACCGGCATGGTGGCACGAATGAAGTCATCGCTGATTTCGGTGAACAGGATTCCGAGGTGTTCGACCATGGTTCCTGCACTGCCGGAATTCAACTCTGCCAGCGATCGCAAGCTCCGCCACAGGGTCATTGGGAATCCTTGAGCTTGGCGGCCACGCGGCGATAGGCCTCGCGAAACGGAATTCCTTCCTTGGCCACCAAGGCATTCGCCGCGGCCGCGGCATGGATACCGGGATCGAGCCGAATGTTCTCCGGCCGGAACGTCACCCCGTCGAGAGCGCTCGGCAGAATGTCCAGCGTCTGCAGGCAGGAGTCGATGCCGCGGAACAAGGGTGGCTTGATCAGCTGCAAATCGCGGTGATAACCCGAGGTCAGCTTCTGCGTGATCCCGAGCACTTCGTTGAGCGCCGCATGCGCAACCGAGCTGCGGCCGCGCACCAGTTCAAAGACGTCCGGGTTGCGCTTTTGCGGCATGATCGAGGAGCCCGTCGTGAAGGCCGCCGGAAGCGCCACGAAACCGAATTCTCGAGTGTAGAAGAGCATCAAGTCGGCCGCGAGGCGTCCCATGTCCTGCGCGAGCAGAGTGATTTCGAACAACAATTGTGCCTCGGCCTTGCCGCGGGAGAGCTGCACCGCCGTCACCGGCTCTTGAGTGACCGAAAATCCGAGACGCCGCCGCGTCTCCTCGCGGCTGAGCTCGAGGTTCGGGGTCCCGTAGCCGGCCGCGGATCCCAGAGGGTTCTTGCCGATGCGCCTCTGCGTGAGCTCGAGACCTTCGGCATCGTCGCGAAGTTCCGCCGCGAACCCTTCCGCCCACAGCGCGACGCTGCTCGGCATGGCCTGCTGCATATGGGTGTAGCCGGGGAGCACCATCGCGCCGTGCCGCGCAGCCAGCGCATCGAGGGCGTCCGCCACCGCCGCCGCGCCGCGCCGCAATTCTTCCGCGGCATCGCGCAAGTACAGGCGCAGAGCGGCGAGCACCTGATCGTTGCGTGAACGGCCGGCATGCAAGCGTCCGCCGGCGGCGCCGATGCGCGCCGTCAGCAGATTCTCGATCGCCGTCTGGCAGTCCTCCTGCTCGAGCGAGACGCGCCAAGCTCCGCGCGCATGTTCTTCGCCGATGGCCGTCAAGGCATCTCGAATCAATCCCAGGTCCTCCGCCGACAACAATCCCTGAGCCGCCAGCATGTCCGCGTGGGCGATGGAGGCTTGAATGTCGTAGCGGACCAGGCGGTTGTCCAGAATATAGTCGTCCCCGGCGGTGAAGCCGAGCACTCGTGCGTCGAGCGGAGTTCCCTTGTCCCAGAGTCGCGTCATTGCAGTGGCCGTGGCCTAAGCGAAGTCGCCATGAATCTCAAGCGCCCGACGCGCTCAGTTGTTCCGCCGGGGTCAAGGCCGTGAGATCCGCCACCACCAGAGTGCCGGTTCCCTCATTCGTGAAGATCTCCGCGAGTAAGCTATCGGCGGACTTGTAGCTGATGACGTGTACTCGGCGCACGCCGCCGCGAATCGCGTTCTCGATCGCAGCCGCCTTGGGCAGCATGCCGTCCTTGAGCGCCCCCTCGTCGCGCAGCCGCTTCAAACCCTTGATGTCCGTGTAGGAAACCACCGAGCTCGGATCCTCGGCGCGCTCGAGAATTCCCTGGGCGCCGGTGCACAGCACGAGTTTTTCCGCCGACAAGGCGCCGCCGATGGCGGCGGCCACTGTGTCGGCGTTGATATTGAGCAATATGCCGTTCGAGTCCGCCGACAGCGGACTCACGACGGGCATCAGGCCGTCCTCGAGCAGTTTGTTGACGACCGCGACGTTGACAGAGTCGATATTGCCCACGAAGCCGTAATCCACCGTCTCGCTCGAACCTTCCGTGCGCACCGGCGGGCGTTTGTGCGCGCGAATCAGGCCCGCATCGACCCCGCTCAAACCGATCGCTTCGATGTCGAGCTCCCGGCAGATCGCGAGAATGCGCGTGTTGATCAAGCCGTTCAGCACCATGGCGGTCACGTCGATCGATTTCTGATCCGTGACGCGCCGGCCGTTGACCATCCTGGTTTCCAACCCCAACGTCGCTTGCAGGTTGTCCAGCTGCGGACCGCCGCCGTGGACCAGCACGGTCTTGATGCCCACCTGGTGCAGAATCGCCACTTGCTCGATCAAAGCGCGCGTCGACATCTCGTCGCTGAATACCGCGCCGCCCGCCTTGATGACGAAGACCTTGTTCTTGTACATGCGGATGTACGGCGCCGCGCTCTTGAGCGCTCGCACCGCGACGGAAGGGTCAGGTCGACTCATGATCATGAGAATACTCCGAAACGGCAGCCGATCAGGCCAGCATGCGATGCAGAACGGCCATCTGCACCGCCAGACGATTGAAGGCCTCGCGTTTGACCACCGCGCGCGGGCCGTCCAGAACTTCATCGGCGACCGCGACATTGCGGCGCACCGGCAGGCAATGCATGAGTTTGGCGTCGGGCAATGCACCCGCGAACCATCGCTCGCGCACGCACCAATCGGAGAGATCGGCGCGCAGCCGCGAGTCCGCCTCGGTGTCGCCGTAGTACGTGGTGGTACCCCACTCCTTCGCATACAGCACGCTCGCGCCGGCGAGGGCTGCGGTGCGATCGGAGGTCTCGGTGAGCGAGCCGCCGGCGGCGGCCGCGGCTGAGCGCGCGACGGTCATGATTTGCGGCGGCAGGGCGAAGCCATCCGGACGCAGCACCACCACCTCCATGCCGCGCATGGCCGCCATGTGCATGGCGGCCGCGGGCACGGCCAAGGGCAGCGCCTTCGGATGGTAGACCCAGCTCAGGACGAACTTGGCTCGCTGCGGTACCTTGAGTTCATCCATCGTGCGCCAGTCGGCCAGTGCCTGGCAGGGATGATTCATCGCCGATTCCATGTTGATCAGCGGTTTGTCGCAAAGCTCGTCGATCATTCCGAACAGGGATTCGCCAATGTCCTGCTCGAGATTCTTGCCCTCGGCGAAGGCGCGCACGCCCAGCGCATCGCAATACGACGCCAGCACCGGTATGCCTTCGCGGATATGTTCGGCGGCCGCGCCCTTCATGATGGCGCCCTGCCGAGTCTCGAGCTGCCACGTGCCCTGGCCCGGAGTGATCACGAAGGAGCTGCCGCCGAGGCGCGCCATTCCGGCTTGGAATGACGCCAGAGTGCGCAGCGAGGGATTGAAGAACACCAACCCCAGGATCTTGCCCGCGAGCGCCCGCGGATCCGGTTTATCTTGCAAGGCCTGGGCGAGCGCGAGCAGATCCAGAACCTGCTCGCGGCTGAAATCGGCCAGATTGAGGAAGCGCTTCATGCGGATATTTTCGCCAAGGCGTCGCTCAGCTGATCCACATGACCCTCGTTCAAGATGTACGCCGGCAGCAGGCGCAGGATGTGCGGATCCGCGCTGGTGCCGGTGAGTATGTTCTTGGCGAGCAGCGCCGACTGCACCTCCTTGGCCGGTCGGGAAGTCTTCAGACCCAGAAGGAATCCCGCGCCCTGTACACCGGTGACCGGGCCAATGACGCAGCTGGAGCGAATATAGGCCGAGACCTGGCGCACGTTCGCGAGCAGCGACTCGGACTCGATGGTGTCGATCACCGCTTCGGCCACGGCACAAGCCATGGGGCCGCCGCCGAAGGTCGTACCCATGTCGTCGTACTTGAGCTGCCCCGCGATGCGTCGCGACAACAGCAGGGCCGATACGGGAAACCCGTTGCCCAAGGCCTTGGCGGCGGTGATCATGTCCGGAGTGACGCCGTAGAAATTCGCGGCAAAGGGTGCTCCGGTGCGGCCGGTTCCGCATTGCACTTCGTCGAATATCAGCAACGCGCCGACCTCATCGCAGCGCCGACGCAGCGCCTGCAACATCGGCTTGCCCACATCGTAGGCGCCGCCCACGCCCTGCACCGGTTCGGCGATCACCGCGGCCGTATCCCGGTCGACGAATTGATCGACGGCGGCGGGATCGTCGCGCGGCGTGAATCTCACGTCGAAAGGCGTGCGCGGAAAACCGTACCATTTTTCGAGCGCGCCCCACGTCACGGCGCCGGCCGCGGCGGTTCGGCCGTGCCAGCCCTGTACCAGTGCCACGATCTTGCTGCGGCCGGTCAGCTTGAAGGCGAGCTTCAGCGCATTTTCATTGGCTTCGGCGCCGCTGTTGATCCAAAACACCGTATCGAGACCAAGCCCCACGAACTTGGCCAAGCGGGCGGCGGCGCGCTCGCGGATTACCATGGGCAGCGCGTTGGTCTGAAAGGCCATTTGCCGAGCCTGGCGCTCGAGCGCGGCCAGCCAGCGTGAATGACCGTAACCCAAGCCGGCGACCGCATGCCCGCCGTAGAAATCCAGGATCTTGCGGCCGTCGCGCGCGTGCAGCCAGACGCCCTCCCCGTGGGCCACCTCGATGGGATATTGCGCAAACACTTGCGCCAGGTGGCTGGAGAGAGCCTGGGTCGTCACAGTTGTCAGAGGTGTCGCCATTTGAATTGCTTACCGCGTTTGTCGCTGTTGTCTGCCGTGTCGTGGTTCCGTGCGCCTCAAGTCCATCCGGGCGCCGGGGTCGTGAGGCCGGTGGTCTCGGCAAGACCCAATAAGCGATTCATCCATTGAATGGCGCCGCCGGCGGCGCCTTTGTTGAGATTGTCGACCACCGACATGACAGCGATGGAGTTACCGTTGGTCACCGCGCTCAAATTCGAATAATTGCTGGTCGCCACATCCTTGACGCGCGGTGCGGTGTCGCTGACGCGCACGAAAGGACAGTCCTTGTAGTACGACCGGAGCGCCTCCAGCGCCTGCGCCGTGCCCAGCGGCTTCTTGAGACTGGCCTGCACGGTGACATGGATGCCGCGCGCGAAGGGACCGGAGTGCGGCACGAAATTGAGCTCCGCTTCGAGACCCGTGGCCAGTTTCGCGCAGGCGATGATTTCCGGCACATGTCGATGACTCAAGGCACCGTAGGTATAGAGATCGCTGTGCCGGTGCGGATGATGAGTGCCTTCGATCGGTTTGCGGCCGGAACCGGTGCTGCCGGTGATGCCGGTGACGAACAGGCGCATATCCGTCAGCCCCAGCGCCAGCAGCGGCACGCTCGCGAGCAGCGTCGCGGTTGCGAAGCATCCGGGATGCGCGACATGCGGTGTCGGCGATTTTTGCAAATGCTCCGGAACGGCACAGGTAAATTCACGAATTCTTTCCGGCGCGCCATGGGCGTGCTTGTACACCGCCTCATAGGCGGCGGAACTCGAGTAGCGGAAGTCGGCCGAGATATCCACGCAGTGCACCCGTGTGCCCGCCGCCTCGGCCGCCGTCAGCAGACGATCGATGATGGCCGCGGCGACGCCGTGGGGTGCGGCGGAGAACAACGCGCAGCGCGGCATGCGCCGCACGACGGTCTCGATCTCGTCGAGATCGGCGAATTTGAGATCCGGATAGGCGCTGCGCAAATGCGCGAATGCGCCGGCGACCGGAGCACCGGGCTGACTATCCGACAGAATGGCGGCGACGGAAAGCTGCGGATGCCCCGCGATCAGGCGCAGCAGCTCTCCGGCCACATAGCCGGTGCCGCCCAGTACGATCGCGGGGGTGGGGCCGTTCATTCGCCGGCTACTTTGGATTCACGCACGTGGCTCAAGCCCAGCCAAGTGATGATGTGGTCGCCGAGATCCGCGGGATTGCTGATGGCATTGAACGCCTGGACGTTCATCTGCTCACGGATGATCTCGATCCCCACTTGATTGTCCGTCGCGGGACCGGTGACGACGCAAGGCTCGATGCCGAAGCGCTCGCGCAACAACTTGACGCCGCCCCAGGCGGCGACCGGATCGTTGGCCGACAACGCCACCGCGGTCAACGCCTTCTTGATGTCCGCCTGACGCAGAATCGATTCCACACCATACGTCCCCAAGAGTCCGTCGCCCAATTCGAACACGATGACATCCGGCTGGCCGGTGGCCATTTCCGTCAGCATGGTGCGGGTCAACGCCGGACCGCATTTCTCGGTCGTGGTCACGATCCCTAAGTCGGTAAAAATCATGGTACGCCGCGCGCCCGAGTCCTCGAACGCCAGGACGTCACGGCGCAACGAGACGCCGGTCGCTTTGAAGGCATCCACGATCAGTCCGCGATGGCGCATGCGCGCGATAATGGCGGAGGCCGCCGCGGTCTTGCCCGCCTCCATGCAGGTGCCGGCCAGCGCCACCACCGGTACGCCGCGCACGTCGAGCGCGGCGTCGTAGTCCAGCGCCTTGTAGCCCACCTTGGCGGGCACGCCGATGCGCTCGCCCAGATACGGAAAGGTCAATACGGCGCCGAGGACTTTACAGTCGAAAGGCTTGCCCTTGTCGGGCGTTGCGGAGTCGCAGATGCCGAGGACGCCGCCGATATTCAGCATTTGAATCACATCGCCGGGTTTGAGCGTCTCCGGAATGTGGCCCGAGTAGCCGAACAAGGCCTTGCGATGACCCAACGCGCCGACCACCACATCCCCGCGTGCCACCTTCGCCATGCGGCCGCTGGTCAGCTCCAGTGTGTTGTAGGTTGACTTGTTGTTGAGGATCTCGACCACGACAACCAAGCCCTCCTCGCAGGGAATGTCCGCTGCGATGCGGATCTCGTGCGACAGGCCACAGGCCTGCGTCACTGAGGCGATTTTATCGACGACCACGGTGCGCATGCCGCTCATGACTTCCCCGCCCGCGCCTGCGCATTGGTTCCGGCACGCTGGTAGAACACGCCGGTCAGGGCCAGCATCTTCGAATACCCCAACGCATCGGTCGGCGTCCACTCACCGGCGGATTCCCCGTAGACGCCTTTCGATGCCGCCATCAGCGAATAGGGCGACGCGACGCCTTCCACGAACGCGGAACCCGGCCGGAACAGAACCTTGACCTCGCCGCTGACGCGCGCCTGAGAGGACAGCAACAGCGCCTCGATATCCCGGCACACCGGATCCAAGTGTTGTCCTTCGTGCACCAGGTCGCCATAGGGTTGGGCCACAGAGTCCTTGATGCGCGCCTGCTTGCCCGTCAACACCAACTTTTCCAGCTCCCGATGGGCCGTCAGCAGCACGTCGGCCGCCGGGGCCTCGAACGCGACCCGCCCCTTGGTGCCGATCACGGTGTCGCCCAAATGGATGCCGCGTCCAATGCCGAAGGGACCGGCCAACGCCTCCAATTTCTCGATGATGGCGACGGCAGACAATGCGGCGCCGTCGAGACTGACCGGAACTCCCTGGTTGAAACCGATCGAATGGCGCTCAGGCAGGCGCGGCGCCGAGAATGCGTTCTTGGAGAGTACCCACGCCTCCTCCGGAATGCTGCCCTCCGACGTCAATGTCTCCTTGCCGCCGATGGTGACGCCCCAGAGTCCGCGGTTCACCGAGTACGCCGCGCCGAAGGGTGGAACCGGCAGATGATGATCTTCGAGATACTTGAGCTGTTCCGGCCGCTTGAACGCCCGGTCGCGAACCGGCGCGATGATCTCGAGGTCCGGCGCCAAGGTGCGCAACGCCACTTCGAAGCGCACTTGATCGTTGCCCGCGGCCGTGCAGCCATGCGCGACCATCGTGGTTTTCAGCGAGAGCGCCATCTGTGCGATCGTCTGCGCCTGCAGCACGCGCTCGGCGCCGACGCACAGCGGGTATACCCCGCCGCGGCGCACATTGCCCATGAGCAGATATTGGAGCACCTGGTCGAAATAGGCGGTGCGTGCATCGATGAGATGATGTTCGATGGCGCCCAGCTGCACCGAGCGCTCGGCCAAGGACTTTGCAGCGGCCTCGTCGATGCCGCCGGTGTCGACGGTCACCGTGATCACCGGCCGCTGATAGGTGTCCTTGAGCCAGGGGACGCAGAAGGATGTGTCGAGGCCGCCGGAAAATGCCAAAAGTATGGGCTCGGCGCCCTGCCTTGAAGTCGATGTCATGGGGTTTTAGCGTCCGAAGATGGCGAGAAGGCGGTCGGCCAGTTTGCGCTGGTCGCGCGCGCCGGCCGTGGCGATGAAGATGGTGTCATCGCCGGACAGGGTGCCGATGACCTCCGGCCATCGAGCGGTGTCGATGGCGACGGCCACGCTTTGCGCCGAGCCCACGGTCGTTTTCAACACCGTCAGATTCGTGCCGGCGGTCAAACGAGCGTTGACGAACTGCTTTAGGGTCGAAAAATCGCTCTTGGGTGGAGCGGCGGTATCGGGCAGCACATAGCGATCACCCATTTTAGCCACCCCCAGTTCGCGCAGATCCCGGCTGACGCTCGATTGGGTCGCAACATGGCCATGCTTGCGCAACATCGCCACCAGTTCGGTTTGCCTTCCTACGGCCTGCTCGCGAATGATCTTCGCCAGCATCGAGCGGCGCGCCGGAGCGCTGGTGTTATTGTCGATATCGGAGCTGAGCATCGAATCTGGCCCGTGCATAAAGTTGCACGCATCCTGCATAAAAATGCAGACTGTGTCAAGATGAGACCCGCACCGATTCGCTTCGCCGTAGCCCAAACGCGGCCGAACGCCGTAGGTCACGCAGATTCCGGCCTCAATTCACATGGCAACGTGCGAGCGGCGGCGCACGGAGTTTCCCGGCCGCTGCGGAGAATAGCTAGCCTAATCTCCGCACACTATGCGGAGATACGCTTGCCGATGCGGAGAACAGAGAAATCATCCACCGGCGTCGGATGGCGCCCCAGGTCCGCTCTCGCTTACGGGCAAACCAAACAAGACCCGATCTTCGGGTCGGGTCAGGGCCTGGTCGAGCCAACCGCGAAACTGCTCATGGTCGATTTCTCCGTGTTCCACTTTGGCCAGTACGATTCCGCCGACCAATATCTTCCGGCGGGTCGCGGCCTTGCGTTCGCGCAGCGCACTGACGGCACGCTTGCGCGCATCGAGGCGCTCCTGACGAAGCTTCAACTGGGTGAGTTTCTGTTGTAGCGTCGAAATCTGATCGTCGAGTTTGGGCATCGGGATCGTGTCCGCGGTCAAAGAGTCCGGCCGGAATAGCGGCGCCGGTTCGCCATTGATTTTGGCACAGAGCTACGCGTACAGTCTAACGACAACCGAGGCATTAAACACTTATACGTCTATACGTCACCCGCTCCACCGAGAATTATCTGGCGATCTACCATCTTACGGCGAAGGTCATCTCACGCGGGCGGGGGCAGAGCATCACCGCTGCCGCCGCGTATCGGTCCGGGTCCGCGCTGCGTGATGAGCGCTACGGGCTCACGCACAATTACACACGCAGCCGCAAAGCCGCGCATTCGGAAATCATGTCGCCTGATGGCGCGCCGGCCTGGGTGCACGACCGGGAAATGTTGTGGAATCGGGTGGAGGCGGGCGAGCGCCGGAAAGACTCGCAACTCGCGCGCGCGATCGAAATCGGTTTGCCCGTCGAGCTGTCCCACGCGGAAAGCGTGGCGCTCGTGCGCGATTACATTGCACAGGAGTTTGTCTCGAAAGGCATGATCGCGGACTTCAGCATCCGTCGGAATGACACCAACAATCCGTATGCCCAGATCTTGCTTACCCTGCGCGAAGCCACGCCGTCGGGGTTTGGACCCAAAATGCGGCATTGGAACCGGAAAGCCAATCTCATTGAGTGGCGTTCGGCTTGGGCCGAACGTGCCAATCAACATTTGGCGCGAGCCGGGCACGCCGTGCGAATCGATCACCGGACGCTGGAGGCTCAGCAGATCGAGCTCACGCCGGGTCGCAAAGGAGTCGGCCGCTGGACCCAAGGCGAGCAGACACTGCCCAGCCATCTGCAGGAGCGCGTCGCCGAGCGGCAACGGATTGCGCAAGAGAACGGCGAGATGATCCTAGAGGACCCCACGGTAGCGCTGCGTGCCTTGTCCCGTCTGCGGCCTACCTTTACCCATCAGGAACTCGCTCAATTTCTGAAGTCGCGTACCGGCGATCAGGAGCAGTTCGGCGCGGTGCTTGCCGCGGTCATGGAGTCCGGCGAACTGGTGACGCTGAACCCCGGTGGTGGCAATCCGCTCCGCTTCACCAGCCGCGATATGCTCGACGCGGAAAAGTCGCTGATGAAGCGCGTGGCAGCGATGGCGATGCGACGCGGCCACGGCGTCCCGCACCAATTCCGAATACCGCCCCACCCACCAATGACTAAGTTGCCGCCACTAGCTTTAAACGAGGAGCCGCGAGCGTTGACCGAGGAGCCGCGAGCGTTGAAGGAGGAGCCGCTCGCGTTGACCGAGGAGCAGCGCGGCGCGTTTGAGTATGCGATGAGTGGGGGCGATATCAAGGCCCTGGCGGTGGCGGCGGGCAACGATAAGAGCGTGCTTCTCGCCGCCATGCGTGAAGCTTGGCAGATACAAGGGCTGAGCGTCATCGGTGTCGCGCTCTCGAGAATCGCCGCCGAGACATTGCAGGCGTCGTCGGGCATTCCTACGCAACCGCTTGCCTCACACGAACTCGAATGGCAGGAAGGGCGAAACCCCTTGACCCTGAATCATGTGATTGTGGTCGATGGGGCAGAGATGATCGGGCTCAAACAGCTGGAACGGTTGCTCGCCGTCGTCGACAAGACTCGCGCCAAGGTTCTCCTGATGGGTGATTCGGCGCAGCTCGAGGCGATGGGATCCATGTCGCCGCTGCAGGGCATTCTCGACAGAATTGGCGCGCTTGCGCCGACGGGCCTTGCGCGGTAGACAGCGCTTGGTCTCGAAGGGCGGCACGGCGGAATGCCCGTCGGCGACCTTGATAATCGACGATGGGCTCCCAGACAGGTGTCATTGCGGCCTCAAAGTGAGCCTATGATTCCATTTTCCGTTCTCGACTTGTCTCCGGTGGCGATGGGCAGCACTGCGGCGCAGTCGCTCCGCAACACTTTGGATCTCGCGCGACATGCGGAGGAATGGGGTTACCGGCGCTATTGGTTGGCCGAACACCACAGTATGCCGGGAATTGCCAGCGCAGCCACCTCGGTGGTGATCTGCCACGTTGCCTCCGGAACGTCGACGATTCGGGTCGGAGCAGGCGGCATCATGTTGCCCAATCACTCGCCGCTGGTGATTGCAGAGCAATTCGGTACCTTGGAAAGCCTGTTTCCGGGCCGCATCGATCTTGGACTGGGACGGGCGCCGGGTTCCGATCAAGTTACCGCGAGAGCTCTCAGGCGCAATCTCGCGTCCGATCCCGACCAGTTCCCTCAAGACGTTCTGGAACTGATGGGATACTTTGCGCCCTCAGGGTCGGAGCAACGCGTCATGGCGGTCCCTGGCGTCGGATTGAATGTGCCGATCTGGATCTTGGGTTCGAGCCTTTTCGGCGCGCAAGTCGCCGCGGCTCTGGGACTGCCCTTTGCATTCGCTTCGCATTTCGCACCCGCGATGATGATGCAGGCCATGGACATCTATCGTGCGCGATTCCAGCCCTCGGTGCAGCTCGATAGGCCATACGTGATGCTGGGATTCAACGTCTTTGCCGCGGAGTCCGACGCGGAGGCTCGCTTCCTCGCCACGTCGATGCAGCAGGCATTCGTGAACCTGCGCAGCGGGCGGCCGATGCAACTGCCGCCTCCGATCGACGGGTACGAGAGCCAACTCCCGCCGTCCGCCAAGGCTCTGCTCGCCGACGTGCTCACCTGCTCGGCCGTCGGCTCGCCCGAGACGGTCCGCAATTCCCTGGTTGCATTCATCGAACGGACGCGGCCGGACGAATTGATGATCACCGCGCAGATATTCGATCATGCCGCACGGCTGCGCTCCTACGAAATCGCCGCCGATATCCGCAAGAGCCTGGCAGCGAAAGCGTAGATGATAGGAAGGGTCGCGTGACGGGCGCTTTTCCGCGCTACCGGCGCGGCTCAACCCGCCATGCCAAGGAAGGTGCGCATCCGCGCGAGTTCCGCCTCGAGGCCCGCACGAAACGCGGCGGAGCGCGGCGCGCGGCCGCCGATGTAGCCGAAAGAACAGCGCAGCCCATCCTGGGCCGCCGCCACATTGCCCCATCCGATCATCCGCTCGTGCCATAACAGGGGCAGTGCGTAGTAGCCGAGTTTGCGTTTCGGCGCGGGCGTGTAAGCCTCGAAGCGATAGGCCCAGCCCCAGAAGACTTCGAAGCGGCGGCGATCCCAGGCTATCGGGTCGAAGGGCGTCAGCAAGCGCACGCTCTCGTCGGGCCGCCAACGGGCCGATGTGGGTCTGTCCGCGGCAGGCCAGTACCAGTCGACGCCGTCAACGCGAGCGTGAGCAAGGCGTTGCTTGGCGCGAGCGAGCGCGTCGCCGCGGTGCGCGGTCCACTGCGGCGCGCCGCCGCGCAAATGCCTGACCAGCTGACCCAAGGTGCTCGCCGAGAGCGGCGCATATTTGCGGACGGCCACGTCCACCAGCGCGTCCATCCTTGCGCTCACGGCGCCCGCGTCGAGCGGCAGTGCGACCGTATCCGGGCCTTCCGCGGTATCGCGCGCGGCGTACACCCGAGTGCCCCCTTCACGGCGCGCCACGCGCAGCAGTCCGCGGTAGTGCATGACGTCGAGCAATTCGGTGCTGGCGTTCGACGATCCGCCGAACCAGTTGGTCACTTTGCCGTGCGCGAAATGCGCGTCCACCTCGCGCGGGTGCACGGCGCCGCGTGCGCGGATGAATTCCAGCACCGCTGCTGCTTGCGCGGCACGCGCCGGCGTCCACACCGTTCGCGCCGTTCGTGGGTGCATCAATTGATGATGGGCCCGCGGCATATATCCATAATTCACAAAGAAGTCTTCTTCCAGCGGCAGTTTCGGGTAGCGGCGCTCGAGGTCGCCCGCCCGATAGCCCGCCACACGGTGGCGCAGAGTCAGGTCCTGGGCGCGGGCCGGAGCACGGATCGGATCCGCCTGCACGAATCCCAGCTTGTCTATCGCCCGCTTAAGGGTCGTGGGCTTGAACAGCGATCGCGCGATGGCGTAACGGCGCAGATGATCCAACGTGACCCGCATACCGCGATGATATATTGCCGGCCATGCTGGAAACCATTGAAGTAGAAACCGCGGTAATGCCGAACGCCAGCGTGATCTGGCTGCATGGTCTGGGCGCCGATGGGCATGATTTCGAACCCATCGTGCCCGAGATCGTGCGTCGAGGTGAACGGGCGTGGCGCTTTGTCTTTCCCAATGCCCCGGTGCGTCCGGTGACCATCAACGGCGGCATGTCCATGCGTGCCTGGTACGACATCAAGGGATTGGACCGCAAGGCGGCGGAAGACGTGGCCGGTTTTCGCGATGCGGATGCACAGATTCGGCGGCTGATTGCCCGGGAGGTCGAGCGTGGAATTCCGGCGAATCGCATTGTCCTCGCCGGTTTTTCACAAGGGGCCGCCGTATCTCTGTATACGGCAGTGCGTTTGCCGGAGGGCCTGGCGGGCGTCATGGCATTGTCCAGTTATTTCCCGCGAGAGAGCAGCTTCAGTGCCGAGCGCGCACCCGCAAACAACTCCACCCCGATATTCATGGCTCACGGCCAAGGGGATACCGTACTCCCTCTAGCTATGGGGGTGCAGGCGCGCAACTTCCTCAAGGCGCAGGGATACTTGGTCGAGTGGCATGAGTATCCGATGGGACACGCCGTCTGCGCCGCGGAAGTCACCGACATTCGTGAATTCCTGTTCCGCGTGCTGTCTTGAGGCATCGACGCGACATTGAAGCGCAGCGGATGGGTGACAGCCCCGGTAACGGGGGCTAAGCTCAGCGGCCACCATTGTTTTGGCGAGGCATTGCACCGTGGCAATCTCTCGATCATCGGATGCACATCCGAACCGTGCCGCTTCGGCGCAACGACTGAATGCCAATGCAGCAACGGCTGTCGCGCGCGCCGATGCGGCGAAGCAGAAGGTGCGCGCCGCCAAGAACGTGCTCAAGCGGGCCCGAAAATTAGCGAAAGCGAGCAAAAAGGCCGCGAAGCAAGCAAGGAAAAAGGCCAAAGCGGCGGAGGCTGCGCTGCAAGTTCGCGCCAAGGCAGCCGCTCCCCGAAAAGCCGCAGTTGGCACGAAAGTACGCGCCAAGGCGTCAAAACCCAAAGCGTCAAAACCCAAGGTCTCAAAACCTAAGGCGTCAACAGCTAAGGCGTCAACAGCTAAGGCGTCAACAGCTAAGGCGTCAACAGCTAAGGCGTCAAAATCTAAGCCGTCGGCTACCAAGATATCGAAGCGATCGTCACAGCGCGCCAAATCCCCGAATCCGTGGCGCGTGTCACGACCCGCCGCACCCAAGCGAGCCGTCGCGCCGAAGCAGCCGGCCACGCCGAACCAAGCACCTGTACCGGCGCCGGATGCGGTACCGGAGCCCTTGGCGGCGGAAGTCGACAGCGTACCGCCTGCGCCCGGCGTCAGTTCTGCGGGTTGACGTCCTCCCGCGCCCTCAAAGGGCGGGGATTTCTTCTGCAAGACGGCGACGTCCCGCCGCGAGAATGTTCCTCGCGGCGTTGACGTCGCGGTCGTGGACCGTTTCGCAATCGTCGCAAGTCCATACTCTTATTCCAAGACCTGCGACGCCGGTCTGGCGCCAAGAGTCCACGGATATCCTCGGTCTGAACGCCGAGGTCTTTGGGCGCTATGGGATAAAGTGGATCAGGATTCCCGGGAATAGTGTTTCGATCGCCAAGGCGAGAAACAGGGAGACCAGGAACCCGATGATCTGCCCCAGGAACCACACTCCGAAGGCCTTGCGCGTGGTGAGGCCCTGGATTTCGCTCAACCCCATCACCTGTAGGACGATGCTCCAAATAAACAACAGAACATAGGAGGTGAACTGCAGGTGGAGCAGCAGCGCCAGGAAGGCCTCGAGATCGGCTCGTGGAGTCTCGACGAAGGTGGCCTCCCCGGCAAGGAGTGCCGTCAGCACCCAGATGGCGAGCGAGGCCGCCATGGGTACGCCGCCGTAGGCGAGGACATGAATGACTTGGGTGGTCGTCGACTTGCCGCCGGCGCGAAGCCCTAAGCGCCCATAGATAATGGCCATCAAGTACACGCTCACCACGCCCGAGACGGCGCCGTACGCAAAGGATATTGCGAGAATTGCTTCCACGCTGCTGTGTGCTCCGGCTCCTACATGCCGGCACAGCGCGAGAAGGTTGCCCACGCCTTGAGCCGCCGCCAGCAAGTAGTCGGCGATCCCGAGCGGTCGTGCCGCTAATTCACGAAACACGCGTCGGGGTCTCAACCAGACATCTTTCAGCGGGCGAATGGGGTCAGTCGGCAGCACTCAGGCAGCCTACGCAATCCGTGTTGCTGACTCCAGCTTCACACACAGATGACAGCAGACTTTTTCAGGGCTACTCTCACAGCGAGTTCGAACGATCTCTAGGAGAAGAGTGATCATGGCAAAGAAGAGCAAGTCTAAGAAGCGTCCAGTGGCAAAGGCTAAGCGTGCCGTCAAGAAGAGTGCCGCGAAAAAGAAAGCGCGGCCGATGAAGGCCAAGGCGAAGAAGGCGGGCAGAGCACTCAAGGCTGCGAAGAAGGCCGTCAAGGCTGCGCCCAAGAAGGCCAAAGCCAAACCCGTCGCCAAGAAGGCTGCGCCCAAGCCGAGCTCGCCCAAGCCAACGATGGCCCGGCCGAAGGCTCCAGCGCCGCCGACTCCGGCGCCGATGGCCACACCGCCAACGATGCCGGTCTCAGAGACACCGACGTCGACGACGCCTCCCAGTACAGAACCGTTGGCGTTTTGAACATCCGCCGAAGGTGATCTAGGCGCGTATCAGCCCTTGGAGAGGGCGCGCGCCGCTACTGTCCGGGAAGATTCGGGTGGCGAGAGTCTTTGCGTCGACGCGCAGATGCTCGTCGAGCACGGCTTTGAAAACGCTGCGTAAATCGAGAGTCGGCCGAAGGTCGCGGTTATCGAGCAGCGCCGAGCGAGCGAGCCCCGGCCAATCGGCTATCACGCGGCCGCCGCGCACGGCCCCGCCCGCGAGAAAGGCGCAACCGCCCGTCCCATGATCGGTACCTCGAGTGCCGTTCATGGCGGCGGTACGGCCGAACTCGGTCACGACCAGTACCGCGGTTTGCTGCCACAAGGACCCCAACTGATCCTTGAGTGCGCGCAGCGCTTTATCGAGACCCGCCAGCCGTTGCGCGAGCGCCCCTCGTGCACCGCCCTGATTGGCGTGCGTATCCCACCCGCTGGCTTCGATGACCGCCACTTCGGGACCCCCTTCGCTTCGCATCAAGGTGGCCGCCATCCGGGCCACGCCGCCGACACGGTCGGGAGGCGCGGGCCTGGCTGCGGTGTCCTGCGCCGCCGTCATCGCCGGCTGCGCGCTCGCGGCCGCGGGTTCGGTCATCGCCTGCGGGTCCGCCGGGCTGCCGCCCTCCACCGCGAGTTTCCCGGTCTGCACGGCCTCGCTCAAGCGCGCCGAAAACCAATCGTCCTTGGAATACGAGCGGCGAGCCGCGCCAGATCGGAATCCTTGCCGACCGAATACTGATTGTCGAGAAAGCCGATCATCGCGGGATGCTGTTCGACCGCGGTCAGGTGAATGATTAGGTGATTAGCTTGGGTGGATTATTGTCAAATGCGGTGTGAGCCATTATTGTCAAACGGCCGACGCAATCCCTCATCGGCTCGGCCAAGTAAAGCGCAAGGCAAAAATCAGGGCGATGATGGCAATCGCGACGTTGAGCGCCACGCCTACATGTGTCCAGTATCCCGGGGGAACCACGACCGGGTCCAAATTTTTGACGACCTGGCGGAATTGCCGCGCCGAAATCAGAGCGACCGCGGCCCCCAGCAGCAGCAAAAGGACGCCCAACCCAAGCGAAACTCCGCGCTGCGACCCGGACTCGGGCAGATGAGCAACCATCTGCAAAAACAGGCCAAACCGTTCGACCACGAAGCCGAAGCCCATCAAGGCTATCGCACTGCGTTGCCAGGCAAGCAGGGTGCGTTCGGCGGCGAACAGCACCCGAGGATCCGCGGTGTAGGACATACATGAGCTCCGTCGATCGATCTCCATCCTGCGATCAGACTAGTCAGCTAAATCTTACATATTGATACGCCGACTGCCGATCGCCGGCAGGCGGAGGGTTCGCGACAATCGTTTCGCATTCACCAGGAACCCGACTATGGCATACGGTCGAAGCAAAATGCTTTTGAACGGCGAAGTAATGCGGTCGGCCGTGCCGCCGCTTCGTAGAGTGGCACGCGATCCAACCGATACGCACCACGAACTGGAAACGCTCCGCGCCACCAACGCACAGTTGGTGCGTGAATTGGCCGCACTCAAGGAGCGCGAGGCGCAAGCTCAACGGCTCGCCGATCGGGACGCACTCACCGGTCTATACAACCGCCGGCGCATGGTGGAAGTCTTGGAAGCGGCCATCTCCGAGGCTGTGCTACAGCGGCAATACGTGGGTTTGCTGTTCATCGATCTGAACGGCTTCAAAGGCATCAATGACGAATATGGCCACGCCGCGGGCGACAAAATTCTCACGACGGTGGCTACGCGTATCGCCGCAAGAGTGCGTACCGGCGACCTCGTGTGCCGGTACGGCGGCGATGAGTTCGTCGTTGTCCTTCCCAGCGTGCCGGACGCGGCCGCCGTAACCCGGGTGGCGGACACGATCCGCGAGCGCGTGGCGCTGCCATATTGGATTCACGGCAATGAGCAGCATTTGACCGCCGCGATCGGCGAGTCGATGTATCCGCACGATGGGGACAGCGCCGAAGTGCTGCTGCACCGGGCGGACCAGGCGATGTATCGTCTCAAGGCTCGCCTGGCGCATCCGATGATGAGCCTCGGGACCACACCCTATCAGCGCCCGCTGAGACGCCGCAGCGATGCCATGGGTGGTGATCGCTAGTAGACGGCGCTATCCTACGTGGTCGGACTCCCGTCAACGCCGGGAGTCGAAGGACGTTAGTTCATCTATCCGTTCCTGCAACACGTGGTTATCTCATGAATCAGCGTAAGTGGTCGAGGGCGGCCCCGGCATCCGGGCTGGTGCTCATCATGGCCCTGGCGGGGTGCGTGATCGTTCCCGACCAGCGTCACTATTATGCTGACGGGGTGGTGATGGTGGCGCCGCCGGCGCCGCGTGTGGAGGTCATCGGCGTGGCCCCCTCGCCGGGATACGTATGGATCGGCGGATACTGGAATTGGGTTGGCGGACGGCATGAATGGGTCGAGGGACGCTGGGCGCCTCCCCATCCCGGACATCATTGGGTCGCGCATCAATGGGTACGCCAGGGCGACGGCTGGCGCATGAGACCTGGTCACTGGGAACGCGGTTAGCGTCGCCCGAAGGCGGGCGCTTCAGCGTTGGAGACTCCACGCATCGACGCCGGTCTTCACGATCAACGTGATGACGATGGCGATGAACGCCACGCGGACGAATTTGCTGCCGTGTCTGATCGCCGTGTGCGCCCCAAGCACGCTGCCCGCGGCGCTGCAGGCGCCCAATGCAATCCCTACGCCCCAATGAATCTCGCCGTGTACTCCGAAAAACAATAGCGCACCCGCATTCGTCGCCACATTGATGGTGCGGGCGCCGGCGGAGGCGTGCAGGAAATCGAATCCATAGAGCCGGATGAACAGCAGCATCAAGAAACTGCCGGTGCCGGGCCCGAAGAATCCGTCATAAAAGCCGATGCCGGTGATCGCCGCCAATGCGATATAGCTGCGACGCGGTGAAAATGCGATGGGCGCATGGCGCGCACCCAAATCCTTGTGCCACAGCACGTATGCCAGGACCACCGTGAGCATGACGGGTACCAAGGGCCGATAGAGCGCAGGGGACACCGCGCTCACCAAGCTTGCGCCCGCGAGCGCCGCGAGAAACGCAACGGCAGCGCCGGGCAGAAGGACACGCCAGGGAATGCGTACCACACGCATGTAGCGCATGACCGCGCTGGTGGTACCGCAGATGCTGCCGACCTTACCCGTTCCGAGGAGCAAGGGCGGCGCGATTGCGGGATAACCCGCGAGCAGGGCGGGCAACTGAATCAAGCCTCCGCCGCCGACGATGGCATCGACGAAACCGGCGGAAAATGCTGCGCAAAGCACCAACCCCAGGGTCGCGTAGCTTCCGCCTAGCGCGATTGCGGCCAGGGCGCGCTCCCCTGAATGTCGCGGAGATGGACATCGGAGCCGGCATCGAACCAGTGTTCGATCAGGCGGAACGAGATGGATTGCCGCGGCGGCAGCAGCGCGCCGTTCGATGCAAGTTCCGCGCGGGTAAACCAGCGCGCGTCTTCCAGTTCCTGGTCGCGCAGATGCACCTCCGTGGTGACTGCATGCGCGGTGAAGCCGAGCATCAACGATGCCGGGAAGGGCCATGGTTGGGACGAGTGATATTCGATCCGGTCGACTTCGATGCCGGTTTCCTCGAACACCTCGCGCGCTACGGCATCTTCGAGCGATTCTCCCGGTTCGACGAAACCAGCAATGGTGGAATAGCGCCCTACCGGCCAGGAGGCTTGGCGTCCCAAGAGGGCGCGCTCCGCGTCGCTGACCAGCACGATGATGGCCGGATCGATGCGCGGGAACTGCTCATGGCGGCAGCTTGGGTTGCTGCACACGAGCACATGTCCGCTCTTGGCGGACAGGGTCTTCGCACCGCAGGTGCCGCAGAAGCGGTGCCGCCGCCGCCAGGAGATGATGGCGCGCGCATAACCCAAGAGTCCCGCTTCGTCGACCGGCAGCACCGAAGCCACGACGCGCAGATCTTCGAAGCGGGTTCCCGGCAGCAGCGGCGGCGGTTCGACCGATTCGACTTCGTACGCGAAATAGTTGGTTTCGCCGAATCGGCCCAGCAATATCAGCTCCGTGCTGTTGCGGCGCTCGGACGGTATCAGGGTCAGCTCCAGATACGCTGCGCGCGGGGCGTCGCCCTCGGCAATGAGATTGCGCGAATTCCACACCGGTATCGCGCGGCTGCGCTCATCGGCGAGCGCGGCGGCGAACCACGCAGGATCCTGCCGCAAATGGGCGGCCCGGTCCAGATAGGGACCGGCGAAGATATTCCGTTGCTGCATTCTCCGATTCTAGCAGGGCGCGGTGTAACCCATGGCCTGTGCGGGTGCGCGCGAAGACGCAACCGCGGCTCCGGCCGCAGGACCACAGGTGCCGCAGCCGATCTTGTGTCTGGCCAGCAAATCGTGCAATCGCACTCCGCCGCACACGTCGCAGCGCGAAATACCGACCTCGTCGCGGCGCGCCAGCGCGAGCAGGAGGAACCACGCATGTTCGAAGGAAATGCCGGTGGGCGCATGCAGCTCGAGGTACGCCTCGTAGGCCTGACAGAGCAGGATGCCCGACTCCAGCGATCCGACGCGATACCGCGGCTCGAGCCCGGAATCCGTACCGGACAGGAGTCCGTACATGACGTAGAGACTCGCCAGCTGCGCGGATTGAAAGTTGAGCTCGCCATTCCTGAAGAAAAAGGCGGCCTGGCGCGGCGACTTGCCGCGATGCCTGGAGACGAACCGTGCATCATGATTCATCACGTAGCTGCGGTACAGCTTGCGAATCCGATCGTCGCTGAGGCCCGTCCACTGGCGAATGGTGAACGTGCGGGCTTCGTGGCGAATCAAGCGCAGCGCCAGATCCAGGCGCTGGCGGTCCCTGGTGTAACGGTCATCGGACACTCTCATGGTCGGCTCCTTTGGTGCAATTCGCTAAGGTTTGGGTCAAAAAAGAATTTGACAGAAATTAATCACAAAGTTAGCGTGATTGCCAAGTGGTTCCGGCATGTGATAGCCGCTGTGTTTGCGGTGAAATGCGCAGGCGCCGCTCAAACCCCCACTTAAACCGGACTTTGGCGGGAGGCGGTCATGCAGGATGCATTCGTCGGCAATTGGGCACAGGAATCGCATTTGTCGGCCGAGATACTAGGATCGCTACGCGATCTGAATCATCGATTCTTGGATTTGACCGCGAGCCGGACAACGGATTGGGTGGCCGGCCGTGTGGCGCCGCTGTCCGCGGCGCAGCGGGCCGCGGCAGCCGGCTGCCCCTACGCGCTGTTCGATCTGCGCTTTCAGGACGAGGGGCATTGGCGACTACGCTTGCAGAACTCAGGGGGCTGGCGCGTCGCGGATGAGTCGGTGGCCGACGACGAGACCGTCAACTTCGTGCGCCTCGCGCTGTTCTATGCCTGGCACGTGGCGTCGAGCGCGGGCCTCAAGGCCCAGCTGCTGCTGGGGATGAACGGCGCCACCGCGGCCGCGTTCCGCGGTATCACGGTCAATCACCTGCCTGCGCTGGTGGCGACCGAGGCGGGGTACTTGTCCGCAAGATGGAGCGGCTGCACAGCCTACTGGGGCGCTCTGACCGATGCCGCATCGCGCGCCGATCCGGCGGCGCTGCGCCGCGTTCAACTCTACGGTCTGCAACTCGCAGCCGCGGCACGGTTGTCCGAGCCTTGACGAAGGAGCCTGGGGGCGGCGGCGATTGGCGTTGCGGGCGGGGCCCCGCCAGGTTTAGGCTACCCGGCTCCTATGCAAGCCCTAGTCCTTCGCCAGCTCACCAAGACCTACAAGAACGGCATCAAAGCGCTCAAGGCCATCGACCTCGAAGTCGACGAGGGCGATTTTTTCGCATTGCTCGGCCCGAACGGCGCCGGCAAGACCACGGCCATCGGCATAGTCACCTCGCTGGTCACCAAAACCAGCGGTGTGGTCGAGGTGTTCGGGCACGACATCGATCGGGAACTCGAAGCGGCGAAGTCCTGCATCGGCGTGGTGCCGCAGGAAATCAACTTCAACCAGTTCGAGACCTGCTTCACCATCGTCGTCAACCAGGCCGGTTTCTATGGAATACCGCGGCCGCTGGCGAAGCAGCGCGCGGAGAAGTATCTCAAGCAGTTACAGTTGTGGGACCGGCGAAACTCGATTGCGCGCGCGCTCTCCGGAGGCATGAAGCGGCGTTTGATGATCGCCCGCGCCCTGATGCACGAGCCGAGATTGCTGATTTTGGACGAGCCCACCGCGGGCGTCGACATCGAGATTCGCCGCTCCATGTGGGAATTTCTGCGCAACATCAACGATGCGGGCACCACCATCATCCTCACCACGCATTATCTGGAAGAGGCGGAGAATCTGTGCCGCACTGTCGCGATCATCGAGGGCGGCAACATCATCGAACGCGACAGCATGGCCAACGTGCTGCGCAAGCTGCAGACCGAAACCTTCGTGTTCAATCTGCGCGATTCGCGCGACGCCGCCCCGCAATTGTCGGGATTTACCGCCGTGCTGTCCGATGCCCACACGCTGGAAATACAAATGACGAAGACGCAGAGTCTCAATGACCTGTTCGCGCAACTGTCGGCGCACGGAATCGCCGTGAACAGCATGCGCAACAAGGTCAACCGCCTCGAAGAATTGTTCATCCGTCTCGTCGACGGCAGCGCCTCCGCTGCCGGCCGCGCCTCGGCCGGCCGCTCCGAAACTGCCGCCGCGCTGCAGCCGTGAGCATGTCCGTCTCGCGCGCGGCGACCGACTGGATCGGTTTCAAGACCATCATCATTCGAGAGTTCAGCCGCATCGTGCGCATCTGGGGACAGACCATCGTGCCTCCGGCGGTCACCGCCACCTTGTACTTCATCATTTTCGGCAGCTTGATCGGCCGGCGCGTGGGTCAGGTGGGCGGCTTCGATTACATGCAGTTCATCGCGCCCGGCCTCATCATGATGTCGGTGATCACCAATTCCTACGGTAATGTCGTGTCGTCGTTCTTCGGCGCGAAATTCGGCAAGCACCTGGAGGAATTACTGGTCTCGCCCCTGCCCAACTGGCTGATCGTGGCGGGCTACGTGGGCGGCGGCATTCTGCGCGGCGTGCTGGTGGGATCCGTCGTGACCATCGTGGCGCTGTTCTTCACGCGTCTTGCGCTCACGCATGTGCTCGCGGTCATTTCCGCGGTATTCCTCACCAGCATCGTGTTTTCGCTGGGCGGCTTCATCAACGCGCTGTTCGCCACTAATTTCGATCAAATTTCCTGGTTCCCGACCTTCGTGCTCACGCCGCTCACCTACTTGGGAGGCGTTTTCTATTCGATCACGATGCTGCCGGGCTGGGCGCACATCGTCTCGCATGCCAATCCCATTCTCTACATGGTCAGCGCGTTCCGCTACGGCTTTCTCGGCACGACGGATGTCGATCTACGGCTGGCTTACGCGATCATGGTGTCGGCGGCGGCGGGAATGTTCGCGCTCGCCGTCGCGCTGTTGAACCGCGGCACGGGCATCCGCGACTAGTAGGCGCATCATTAGTCAGACAGGCTCCTTGGCGAGGGATAGGAATATGTTGGCCGCGACAAAAACATCAGCCGCGTCAGGAGGCCGTCGCGGCTCGTGGATTGCGGGCGCCCGCGCGTCGCTGACAGCGTGCCTGGCGATGAGTGCACTCACCTGCGCCGCCCGAGCCGAATCGCCGGCGGGGGCATCGCCGGTGGGCGCGGCCGAGATCCAGGGTTTCTCCAGCGGCGGCGCGGCCGCCGAGGCGCAGCTGGAGCAGCGCTTCGACTCGGATTTGTCGGCGGCGGATTTGCGCTCGTGGATGGAGCAGATGTCCTCCGAGCCCAATCATGTCGGCTCAATTCACGACAAGGCGAACGCAGAATTCCAACTGAAAAAATTCCGCGAATGGGGTTGGGATGCATCCATCGAGACTTTTTCCGTGCTGTATCCCAGCCCACGCGAAATATCGCTCGAGCTCGTCGCTCCGGCCCATTTCGCAGCTCGCCTGACCGAGCCTCCGGTCGCAAGCGACAGCACCTCCTCGAAAACCAAGGATGAACTGCCGGCCTACAATGTCTACGGAGCCGACGGGGACGTGACCGCGGAACTGGTCTATGTCAACCAGGGAATGCCGGACGACTACCTGGAACTCGAGCGGCAGGGAGTGAGCGTCAAGGGCCGCATCGTGTTGACTCGATACGGCGGCGGCTGGCGCGGACTCAAGCCGAAACTCGCCTATGAACACGGCGCCGTGGGTTGTTTGATCTATTCCGATCCGCGCGACGACGGGTACGGAGCCGGCGATACTTATCCCAAAGGCGGGTATCGGCCGAGCGACGGCGTGCAACGCGGCTCGGTGGCGGATTTGGTGCTGTACTCCGGCGATCCATTGACTCCCGGCGTGGGCGCCACGGCCGACGCGAAAAGACTCGCGGTCAAAGATGCCAAGACCATCTTGAAAATAACGGTGTTGCCGATCTCCTATGCGGCGGCCGAACCATTGTTCGCCGCGCTCGGTGGCCGCGCGGCGCCCGCCGCCTGGCGCGGCGGATTGCCGCTGACGTATCACCTGGGTCCGGGTCCGGCGAAGGTGCATCTCAAAGTCCTCTCCGACTGGAACCAAAAGACGCTGTACGACGTCGTTGCCAAGATCCGCGGCGCCCAAGAGCCCGATCGATGGATCGTCCGCGGCAATCATCACGATGCCTGGGTGTTCGGCGCGACCGATCCGCTGGCCGGTCAAGTCGCTCTCATGGCCGAAGCCAAGGCGATCGGCAAATTGGTGAGGGAGGGCTGGCGTCCGCGCCGCACCCTGGTCTACGCAAGCTGGGACGGTGAAGAGCCGGGTCTATTGGGTTCCACCGAATGGGCCGAATTGCACGCGGTGGAACTCAGGTCCAAGGCGGCCCTCTATATCAATTCCGACACCAACGGCCGCGGTTATCTCGGCGTGAGCGGCAGCCATGGTTTGCAGCACTTCGCCAGCGAGGCGGCGCGCGACGTGAGGGATCCTGAAACCGGTGCGACCGTACTGGCGCGCGCCGTGGCGAAGGCGCGCGTCGCCAATTATGAATCCGGCGGCCGCGGCAACCCGAGCGGTGATCTAGATCTCGGTGCGCTCGGCTCCGGCTCAGACTTCACGCCGTTCCTACAGCACCTGGGTGTGAATTCCCTGGATGTCGGTTTCGAGGGTGAAGCAGACTACGGTGTCTACCATTCCGCGTATGATTCCTTCGATCATTTTCGGCGCTTCGTCGATCCCACGTTCGAGTACGGCGTGGCGCTCGCCAAGGTTGCGGGCCGTCTGATGCTGAGAGCATCGCAGGCGCAATTGTTGCCGGCGCGCGAAAGCGATTTCGCCGCCTCGATTGCGGGATACGACGACGAGCTGCACAAGCTCGCCGACGGCATGCGGGCGAAGACGCGCGAATTGTCGAAATTGCTGGACGACGCCGCGTACAGCCTGGCTGCGGATCCCAAGAAGCCGCGCGCACCGCCGCCGCGGGGTGCCGAGGTTCCCTACTTGAATTTCGCCGAGATCGACAACGCTGTCGCGAAGCTCGAGCAGAGCGCGAAGGCATTCGACAAGGCGTACGCGCGTCTTGAGGCCGTCGACGATCCGGGCGCGAATGCGGCACGGGAGCGCGTGAATGCGACGCTGACGGAGCTCGAGCAATCGTTGACCGATTCGCGTGGGTTGCCCGGCCGCGAATGGTATCAGCACATGGTCTATGCGCCTGGTTTCCATACCGGATACGGCGTGAAAACGCTGCCGGGTATTCGCGAGGCGATCGAAGAGCGGCGATGGGACGAAGCCGATCGCTATATAGGGGTGGTCTCGCGTGCGCTCAACGCCTACAGTGCGCGACTGGATCGCGCGATTTTAGCTCCCTAGCCGCCCGACGGGGAGGTTCCGCACGGCCACCTTAGTCGTGTATCGTGCCGGGTCCAAGTCCAGACATTTTTAAGGAGAGGAAGTATGACCGAAGAAAAGCAGCAAAAGTTCACGGCCAAAGTACGCCGCGGTCTGGTGTGGGTACACACGGTCGCAGCCGCCGAACTCGCCAAGAAAAAGGCGGAGGCGACCGGCGTCAGGATCGAGGGGTTTACCGCCAGCGAACTCGCCGACGTTGAATCCGCGTTGACGTGGATTGCGCAGAACAAAGAATCGCCGAGCCCTGAGGCCGCCTCATAAGTTTCAGCCGGACGAACGCGGTGGTTCCGCACACCAGCGGCGCTCGGCCGAGGATTCGCAGCGCCGTATTGAATGCGCTGCCGCGCATCTGTCCGCGGCGGGCGACATTGTCCGGAGCCGGCGCCTGCCGCATCGAAAGGACTGCGATACACTATCGGTATGGCCCGTAAACGCGCATTGGTGGTCGACGACTCGAAGTCGGCCCGCGTCATCTTGAGCCGCATGCTCGAGAAGTACGACATTGAAGTCGACATGGCGGAATCAGCCGAGCAAGCCATTGAATATTTGAAGGGCAATCGTCCGGATGCGATTTTCATGGACCATCTCATGCCCGGCATGGATGGTTTGCAGGCGGTGCAGGCGATCAAGGGCAATCCGCAGACGGCCATGATCCCGATCATGATGTACACCTCGCAGGAGGGCGAACTGTACGTCGGCCAAGCGCGGGCCCTCGGCGCGATGGGCGTACTGCCGAAACAGGTGCGTCCGGTCGATGTTTCGAAAGTACTGTACGAATTGCACTTGTTGCCGGACCGGCGCGACATGACCGAAGCGGCACTAGCGCCGGTGGAGTTGGAAGGCGGAACGCCGGTCGTGAGACCGCCGCCCGCGGCCGGTGCAGCCGTCGATTGGGGACGCCGCGTCGAATCGGCGGTGAGGGATCAGGCGGCCGACGTGCGCCGCTTCATGGTTGCAAGCCTCGACAGTTTCGCCTCGCGCATCGTGAGCGATGTGCGCGACTCCTTGGCTGCTCCGCCGTTGGAGGTCCCGCCGCCGGCGGCGCGCGCGTCGCGGCCGGCTTGGCCCTGGGCCGCCGGGGTCGCCGCGGCGTGCCTGATCGCAATTTCGTTCGCGGCATGCTGGCTCATTGCGCGCGAAGATCTGGCGAAATCACGAGCCGAGGTCGCAGGCCTCACGTCGGCAAACGCGGAATTGCAGCGCGCACGCCTCGACCTTTCGGCATCGGTCAAGGATCTCACCGCCGCGTTGGCGGCCACGTCCGCGAACACCGGCACAGCGCCCGGCGCGGCCGTCGGCGCCGGCGGGGGGGCCTCTGCACTGCGGGCAGAACCCGTTCCTTACGGCGAGCTACCCTTCGATCGCGGCCGGCTCGAGGTACTGCGCGAGCTGTTGGCGAAACTCCAAGTGCAGGGATTTCACGGGGTCGTGAAGATCACGAGCCTGTCGGGTATTTTCTGTCTCAGCGGCAACACGGCGGACGGATTCACACCGGCCGGCGCGGGCGTCCCGGCCAGCAAGTGCGATTTGGTCGGTAATCCGTTCGAAGAGTCCTTGTCGGGTCAGCAGCGGCAATCCCTGGCCTTCGCGAATTTGATCGCCGGCGTGCGCCAGCGCACCGCGGGTGCGATCACCGTCGCCATCGAAAATGCGGGGAGTGCGCGTCCGAGCATGCCTTATCCGGCGCGCGTCGAGTCGCTGACGGCGGGCGAGTGGAACCGCGCGGCCGCCGCCAACAATCGCGTCGAGTTCGCGGCGGAAAGCAGTTCGGACCGCTGAACGATCGGGGTTTATCGGATCAGAAGGCGACTCGGACGAAGAACTCCGGGCCCTTGGAGTTGAAATCAAATCGTCCGGAAGTCCTGGGTTGCCTCGACGTCAAGGTCGCTTTGATGTCGGTGTAGCCCAGCGCGAACGATATGTTGGGGCGCAGCCGGTAGAGGCCGGCGAGCTCGTAAAAACCCAGCGAGCCGCTGAGGTGGTCGACGTTCAATTTGAAGTATTGCGCCCGGCCGTCGAGATAAAATCGTTTGCTGAGCACGTAGGTCGAGTCGAAGCCGAATGTCGGGAATGGTCCCGCCTGATCTTCTCTTTGATCTACATGGCGCGTCTGGGTGGATACGCGAGCGCGGGCCGAGATGTCCGTGTCGTTGATGCCGACGGTTGCGGCGAGCTCAAACCTTTCGCGGTGGATGAACGAGTATTCATAGGTGATGCCGAGCGTGCGCATGCTCAAGTCGGTATTCACCGGATCTCCGGGCATCAGCACGACGTCGCGAAACACGATCGGCGCGTTTGCAGCAGTCAGAGTCGAGTTACCGGTTCGATCCAAGGTGAAATAATCGAAGCGCACCCGGTGCCGCTCGCCGGCCCGCACCATGGCCTGAAATTTCGGTTCGAAGTCAGAGCTGTCCAAGCCCAGCACGTTCTCCGCGTTGATCTCCGTGCCCGGCAAGCCTCCGTTGCTGTCCAATCGAATGTTGGTCGTCGATGATAGGTGCATGAAGCCCAGCGAAAGGCGGACACGTTCGTTGGTGGGGCTCAAGTAGTCATCAGCGTGCGCGAGGGTCGCGATCAGCCCAAGGGTCAGCACTGCGATGCCATTCTTGATCATCGGAATTCTCCGTGCCGGATGCTCCGGCATTGATGCTGGGTCATTCATCACGTAGGGGGATGTCACGTGGGTCTCCTCAAAATCAATTGATCCGTTGCGGCCCGCCTTGGGCGCGCCGGCAGGGACACGCTGATTCGTTCCAAGACGTGCGCGGCGGCTGCGCGCCAGCCGGTGAGCTTGCCGCCGTAGATGCCGAGCACACGCGGCTTGGGCTCGCGGTCGGCGGTGAATATGGTTTCCCGCGACCGGTCGAAGGCCGCCTGGGTCGCGGCAGGGAGAACCCGCAGCCCGGCGAATCGCTGCGTGATGTGCTCGCGCGTGAGGTGTCCGAAGCCCGGAAAATAGTGGCGCGCGACGGCGAGCAGGTATTCCTCTTCTTCGGGCAGCGGGTGCACCTTGTCCGGTTCGCCGCGGTAGGGAGTTTCGGTGGTGCCGATCAGGGTTGCGCCGTGCCACGGCATCACGAAAACGGCGCGGCCGTCCGTGGGGCTTTCAACATAGTAGATCCCGGCAGTCACCGGGAAGGGCAGAACGATGTGCGCGCCCTGCACCAGATCCACGTCCGGAATCGGGATGGCGGGTTGAATGGCG